>JYMV01000980.1_pt1 | contig 49269 bp, 39 predicted proteins | sample 338911 | NCBI WGS metagenome assembly JYMV01 (sample SAMN03354496, study PRJNA234377) | hydrothermal vent metagenome | biome: Deep sea; feature: Hydrothermal plumes at the Eastern Lau Spreading Center, Western Pacific Ocean; material: Seawater | place: Tonga | collected 2009 | depth 2000 m m | reverse complement strand
GCTAAAGGGGTTTTATGAAGGCAGGATTACTTGGTACGCCCGACGAGATTCGAACTCACGACCTCTTGCTCCGGAGGCAAGCGCTCTATCCAGCTGAGCTACGGGCGCATATAGTTTACGAATTTACTAAGGCTGAAGATTCCCTAGGATATGGAACGCTCAGCCGCTTCAACGGTATTTTCAACCAGCATGGCAATGGTCATAGGTCCCACCCCGCCGGGAACGGGCGTTAGTGCTGATGCTTTCTCCCTAACCGATTCAGCATCTACATCCCCAACAAGTCTGTATCCCTTTTCAGAATCGTCTTCCACTCTGTTAATGCCCACATCGATAACAACCGCTCCATCACTAATCATATCACCATTGATGAGATTAGGCATACCCGCCGCGGCAATAACCATATCCGCCTGACGTGTATGAAAAACGATGTCAGGTGTCCTGGAGTGACAAACAGTCACTGTTGAATTACCCGTATCGTTCTTGGCACTAAGCATGAGGGCCATTGGTCGGCCAACAATGTTACTCCTCCCCACAATAACCGTATGTTTACCGTTAGTCTCAATATCATAAAACTGCAGAATTCTCAATATTCCTTTTGGCGTGCATGAAATAAAACGAGGTTTACCTAATGCCAGAAGTCCCATATTCTCAGGGTGAAATCCGTCCACGTCTTTTTCCGGTCTGACGTAACGCAAAACAGAATCAGAGTCAATTTCCTTTGGTAAAGGAAGCTGGACAAGGATACCATGAAGGCGGTCGTCACTATTCAACTCATTTATGAGAGCCATGATGTCACTTTGCAACGACTCCTTCCCCATAGAAAAAGTTTCACTAAAAAGGCCCATTTTCTCGAATCTGCGCGTTTTGTTTCTCACATAAACCTGAGAAGCAGGGTCATCACCCACCAATACTGCAGCAAGGCCTGGTGTAATCTTTTTATCAGAAAGCTTCTCGATACGAGAAGTCAATTCGTTGTAAACCGCTGAAGCAACTTCTTTTCCTGATAGGACTTTAGTTTCTGTCACGAATAAAGGAGATCTTTTTCACCTCAATTATATGGGGTGTTTAATAAAACGGGCAGTAAAACAGTAATTAGGAAATGGGCCTAATTGAGAGATAAATGTTCGTCAAGGAACTCAATAAGAGAAGAAGCTTTCTCTTCCACGTTATTGATCATATTATTCCGTTGATGTTTTTCAGCAAAATAGTCGTCAGTAATGCTCATAGCTGCCAGTATGGCAATTCTTGTGGTTGATTGAGAAGACGGTAACTCTTTTTCCACTTCGCGCATTTTCTGATCCACATACTGAGCAACATCAGCAATATAGCTTGCTTCAGCCTGGGCCTTTACAGTGTATTCATGGCCAAATATTGATACGCGGGCAAGATTATCCTGATCTTCGGTCATAAGGCCTCCTTATTAATCGACACTCTCAGTTTTTTCAATGAGGTCAATAATTTTCTGGATCTGATTCCGGATTGCCTTTTTCTCTTCAGATGAGATGCCACCGCTGCCGGAACTCCCGCCTGAGGTTGCTCTCAGATGTTGAAGCTCATTGACAGCATCCTTAATCCTATCTTCAAGTGATGTCAGATTTGGAAGAACTGCATCCATGTCATCGTAATTTAGCATCCAGTTCCGATGAAGTCTCTGAAATAATTTCTTCCATAATGCTGTCAATTTCGCTGTCTCGAAGTGTTCTTTCATCAGAGCGGAAAGAGAGGGAAAAAGTAACGCTCATCATTCCTGACTCTATTTGATCACCTTCATACAGATCGTAAAGCTTTGTTGCTCGCAACAGATCTGTTCCATTTTTTTGGATTATCGATTCCAACTCTCCAATGCTGACAGAAGACAGAACGCTTAAAGAAAGATCGCGATCAATGCTGGGAAACTGTGGCAGTTTTCTGAAATGTACCGTCTCTCTCGAACTACCTAGCAGTTCAAGATTCAGTTCAAAAGAGACAACAGGAAAATCGATATCATAATTCTCCAGGAGTTCACTTGTGACCGAACCAATGGAAGCAAGTGAGCCCGACGAAGTTTCCCAACTCATACCATATAAATAAACGATACTCTTCTCCAATTCTCCAAAGGATCCGTCAAATCCAAATCGATTTGCAAGATCATAGACTACTCCCTTGAGCAAGAAAAGATCATTTGTATGTTGATCCTGCCGCCACCCTTTTGATACTCTGTTGCCACAAGCTACACCAGTAAATTGTGGCGATTCAACCCACTTCTTTTTCTCGGCTTGGAAAATATTCCCATATTCAAACAAGTTAAGGTTTTTTTCACCACGGCGAAGGTTGTAGCTGATGGCGCCCAGCAATCCGGGAAGAAGCGAAGGCCGCATTATGGACATTTCTCGGCTCAGTGGGTTTACAACGGGCAGCGGCTTTAAATCGGCAAGAGTCTCTACATCCTGTTCACTAATAAGGCTGTTTGTAATGACTTCGGTGAAGCCGGCACCAGCACAATAATCTCTCAGTTCGTCAATGGTATTCTCATCATCAGGGACGATAGTTGTAACATGACCCACATAAGTCGTTTTTGATTCAATCTTGTCAAACCCATACACTCGGGCCAGTTCTTCACTCAGGTCAATTTCACGTTCCAGGTCAGGTCTAAATGACGGGATAATGCACTCATAGTTCCCGCCTTTATTTTCATAAATGATGCCAAGCCCATCCAAAGTTGCACGTACAAATTTGTCATCAAATTCCACCCCAATAGAAGATGCTGCCCTTTCACGGCTGAGAGTAATCTTTTTCCCTTCAATCACCTGTGGGTAACAGTCCACCACACCGGCACAAATTGTGCCACCTGATATTTCGGAAATTAATTGAGCCGTTCGGTTCAGGACAGCCGTCAGATCATCGTAATCGGCACCTCTTTCGAAGCGCTTTGACGCCTCCGTGGAAAGACCCAGTTTTTTTGCACCTCGCCTGACAGTGACCGGATCGAAGTAGGCACATTCGATAAGCACATCTGATGTATTTTCAGCAACCTCGGAATTCTCACCGCCCATAATACCCGCAAGCCCCACAGGTTTTTTTGGGTCACAGATCAAAAGGTGATCGCTACTCAATTTCCTCTCCTCTCCATCGAGTGTGACGATCTTTTCGTTTTTCCTGGCGCTTCTGACAATAATAGCATTTTCTTCAACCTGTCTCAAGTCGAAAGTATGGAGCGGATGCCCCAGTTCAAAAAGGACATAGTTGGATATGTCAACAACAGAATTAATAGAACGGATACCGCACTGTTCCAGTCTTTTAACCATCCAGTCAGGCGACGCTCCAACTTTGACCCCTTTCACAACGCGGGCGGCGTAGCGGGGTGCGCCTTTCTCATTCTCGATTGTAATGGTGACTTCATTTTCAACTGGTTGGTCAGATTCAGATATTGATGTTTCAGTTATTTTAAGCTTTGAATCTGTTAGCAGGGCTATCTCCCTTGCCACGCCAAGATGGGACATGCAGTCAGGGCGATTCGGTGTCACTTCAATGTCAAGTATTTCACCACCCTCACCTACGGTGGACTCCAGCCCCGAGCCCGTAAGCAGATCAGCCAAATCTTGAGGAGCTAACTTGAAGTCCACAAATTCTCTGAGCCAATCCAGTGAAACAATCATCCGAACTGCCTCAGAAATCGTATATCCCCATTAAAAAATAGCCTGATATCATCGATACCGTGTTTGAGGATGGCAAGCCTCTCTATGCCCATTCCCCAAGCATAACCGGACCATTTTTCAGGATCATAACCGACCATTTTCAGAACAGCCGGATCCACCATGCCACAGCCCATAATTTCCAGCCATCCCGTTTTCTTGCACATGGAACACCCTTCGCCATCGCACATAAGGCACGAGATGTCAACTTCGGCGCTGGGTTCAGTGAACGGAAAGAAGCTCGGTCTAAACCGAGCCTTAACCTCATCACCAAAGAATTGCCGGCAGAAGTACTCCAGAGTCCCCTTCATTTCTGCCAGAGAAACATCCTCATCAATATAGAGTCCTTCAACCTGATGGAACAGACAGTAGCTCCGGATGCTAATGGCCTCGTTCCGGTAAACTCTACCGGGGCATATCACACGCACTGGCGGTTCCTGATTCTCCATCACATGAATTTGTGTGTTGGACGTATGGGTCCTCAATACGTCATTGTCAGTTATGTAAAATGTATCCTGCATATCCCGGGCGGGATGGTGCTTGGGTATGTTCAATGCTTCAAAGTTGTGGTAATCATCATCGATCTCAGGACCGTACGCAACCGAGAAACCTATGGCTTGGAAAATCTGCTTTACTTCCCGCATGGTCTGCGTGATGGGGTGGAGCGACCCCATGGGGATCTCATCCCCTGGAAGTGAAAGATCAACGGACTGTTCTACTAAACCGGCACCGGTTGAAACAGCCCCTTCCATCTTTACTATCTCATGTGTTAGCTCAGACTTGAGTTTGTTCAACAGCTTCCCTATTTCCGGTCGCTCATCGTCAGGGACGGAACCCACTTCCGTAAAAAGGTCCGCAACTTTCCCTTTGCGGCCGAGATATTTATGTTTCAGTTGTTCCAACGCTTTTTTGTCTTCGGCCGATAACCCGTCTAGAGACTTTTTGAAATCTTTGCGGAGAGATTCGATTTTAGATGCCAGTGCCATGGTTGGTTTAGTGACTGTTGAAGTTACTTTTTATCATTTTCAGGATAAAAGAAAATCCGCCAAGCTTCCCCGGCGGATTTTCAAGACAAGACGCCAAATGTCCCGTCAAAAATTTAGGTAAAAATTTGACCCGATCTAATCTTTGATGACATACTAGCTGGCAGCTGCAACTTTGACAACCTCCGAAAAGGCTGACGGTTCACGGACTGCCAAATCAGAAAGTATTTTTCTATCCAGATCAATATTGTGTGATTTCAGACCTTCAATCAGTTTGGAATAAGAGGTTCCATTCAACCTAGCAGCGGCGTTGATTCTGGTGATCCACAACCGCCTGAAGTCTCTCCGTCTCTGGCGGCGATCCCGATAGTTGTATAGCATGCCCCTTTCCACCGCTTCCTTTGCGCTTTTGAAGAGGTTGCTTCTTGCCCCATAGTACCCTTTTGCCTGCTTCAGGACTTTCTTGTGTCTCTTCTTCCGTTGGACAGCGTTTGTTGCTCTTGGCATCTATGAATCCTATTTCCCCAACATTTTCTTAACACGCTTGATATCAGCATCGCTTACAGCACCACTTTTGCGAAGGGAACGCTTCCTATCCATGCTTTTCTTTGAAAGAAGATGAGATTTGTTGGCTTTGTTTTTACGTACTTTACCACTGCCAGTAACTGTAAATCTTTTTGCTGCACCTCTTCTCGATTTCATTTTAGGCATAACTGTTTCTCCTATTTGGGCGCCATTACAATGGCTATTCGTCTGCCTTCAAGGTCGCCTCGCTTCTCTACATCAGCAACATCACTCAAAGTTTCTTCAATCCGACGAATCAATGTTTCGCCAAGATCCTGCCTTGCCATCTCACGACCACGGTACATGAGGGTGATTTTAACTTTGTTGCCCTCAGAAATAAATTTCTTTACACGATTTAACTTAATTCCCAAATCATGGTCACTGATTCGGGGGCGAAATCTAACCTCTTTAACACGAATAATATGCTGTTTTTTCTTGCTTTCCTGGTCCTTTTTCTTCTGATCATACTTCAGTTTGCCATAGTCCATGATTTTACAAACTGGAGGCTCTGCATTGGAGGCTACCTCAACCAAATCCAATCCTGCTGATCTTGCCGATTCCATCGCTTCATCAAAAGAGACAATTCCCATCTGCTCACCAGCTTCACCGATAAGTCTCATTTCCTGCGCTTTTATTCGATCGTTAACTCTTATTTTTTCTACTTTTGCGATTTTTCTGTTCTCCTTCTATTATTTATTTCATTGTCAAGTTGTTGAATTAGTTCAGTCACTTTCATTTGACCCAGATCACCTTCAAAACGCCGCCTGACAGAAACTTCACCAGCTTCAGCCTCGCGCTTGCCAACGATGAGCATCACATTAATTTTTTTCATTTCGGCATTCCTGATCTTTGCGCCTACCTTATCAGCCTTGTCATCGAGTTCAGCCCGGATACCGGCAGACTTCAGCTGTTTTAGCAGATCCCCGGCGTAATCTTCGAATTTGTTTGAAATGGGAAGAACAGCTACCTGAGTGGGTGCCAGCCATAGGGGAAAATCACCGCCGCAGTGCTCCAAGTAGACACCCAGAAAACGCTCAATGGATCCTAGAATAGCCCGGTGAATCATAATGGGGCGCTGATATGAACCGTCCTTAGCAACATATTCAAGTTTAAATCTTTCGGGCAGATTGAAGTCGAGCTGGATCGTGCTTAGTTGATGGTAGCGGCCCAGCGCATCTCTCACCTGGAAATCGATCTTTGGCCCATAAAATGCCCCTTCCCCATCCTCTACAGTAAAATCCATTTTGTGTTCTTTTAGGGAAGTTTCCAGCATCGCCTCGGATTTTTCCCATAGTTCCGAGGCACCCAGCGCCTTCTCAGGCCGTGTACTCAATTCCACTTTTACAGATTGAAAACCAAAAGTTTCAAACACAATACCGACCATTCTTATCAGATCGCTGATTTCATCGCCGATCTGATCCAGAGTGCAAAAAATATGTGCATCATCCTGACTAAAGCTTCGGACCCGCGTAAGTCCCGATATAACTCCGGCACGCTCGAACCTATGGAGCCGACCGAAGTCTGCGATTCGGAGCGGTAGGTTTCTGTAAGAATGAAGCTTAGAAGCATAGATAACTGTATGGCCGGGACAGTTCATAGGTTTAAGGCCGAATTCCCGTTCACCAATTTTCATGTGATAGAGATACTCCCTGAATAGATCCCAGTGGCCGGACTTTTTCCACAGTTCAATATCATATAACTGAGGGGTGATCACTTCCTCGTAACCAAATTCACTGTACAGTTCCCGTATAAAGTTCTCCAGTTGGTGATACAGAAATGCACCCTTTGGCATGAAAAAAGGGCTTCCGGGAGAAAGCTGATCGAAAAAGAACAATTCCAGCTCCTTTCCTAGTTTCCGATGGTCCCGCTCCTTTGCTTCTTCAATCTGCTTAAGATAGGCATCCAGCTCTTTTTTGTTATAAAATGCCGTGCCATAAATGCGTTGAAGCATTTTATTGTTTTCGTCTCCGCGCCAGTATGCGCCTGCCGTATTCAGAAGTTTGAAATGCTTTATCATCCCCGTGGAGACGAGATGAGGGCCTCGGCAGAGATCGACAAAATCGCCCTGCCTGTAGGTGGTGATCACTTCGTCGCCTTCAAACTCCTCAATCATCTCAATCTTGTAGGATTCCTTTTTTTCTTTAAAGAATTTCTTTGCCTCTTTGCGCCCTACCACCTCTCTGTCAACAACATAGTCAGCCGCGGAATGTTCTCTCATTCTGTCCTCAATCTTCTCCAGATCTTCATCACTGAATGGTGCCTCAACATCAAAATCATAATAGAAACGATTCTCGATAGCCGGGCCGATAGTCATCTGTGCATCAGGGAAAAGTTCCTTTACAGCCTGAGCCATGAGGTGTGCAGCACTGTGGAGCAGTAACGCATGTCCCTCTTTAGAATCAGCATAGACAGATGACACCTCAGCATCAGATTCCACTCCCCTGTTCCAGTCCCACAACTGCGCGTTCACCTTCGCGGCAACGGCATTGTCAGTGCGAGAAGGATCTATGTCTTTAAGAATGGAAGATACAGGAGTATCAGGAGGATAGGTTCGTGGATCGTATCCCGTAACTTTTACGGTGATCTCTTTCATAAAATTTCAGCATGACAATTACCATTATGTGGGCGATACTGGACTTGAACCAGTGACCTCTGCCATGTCAAGGCAGCACTCTAACCAGCTGAGCTAATCGCCCCGGGACTGGCGAATATAGAATAACACTTTTCGTAAACAAAATCAATAACCGGAAGGAAACAACCCTCAATTCATGGACGGGTCCAGTGTGGAACCGTAAGTATACATATCAGCAAGAACCTCAATCGCTTTCAAAACTACCGGGTCGTCATCAAAAGATGACTCTATACGCATTCCAAGACCGCCAACAGCCCAGGACATATCCCTTTCAAGCATGATGCGTATGTGATCTATTTCATCATTAAACAGGTCATCTTTATCCTGCTCATAATGCTTCCGCAAAATTGACAGTGAATGCTCGATCCGTTTATCAGTCTCTGATTCTTCTACCAGTATCTCTTCCAGTTTTGCCAGCTCCTTTTCTCCTTCAGATTTTAGATCGAGTTCTTTCATTGAAATAAAAGTCCTGAACTCCTCGATGATTTCATCAGTGATTTCAATAATCCCTTTGAGCTCGTGATCTTTTTGATACTTGTTGCTGAACTGATAAAACAGGCCTTTTCGCCAGCACTCTCTCGTCAGCATCGGCGTCCTTTCCTGCTCTACCACAAAATCAGGAGTTATGCCACCGTTTGAGATAACGCGTCTTCCGTTAACAGTGGCAAAGACACTGTCAGCGTCTCCAGAATCAGTGGCAATGTTTCCCCGCAGATAACCAGGTTTCTGAATGAGGCGCCCTGACGGAATGTAATATTTTGCAGTGGTCATTTTCAGCGTTCTTGTTTCATCCAGTTGAAAAGCGGTCTGGACGAGCCCTTTGCCGAAGGAATTGGTTCCTACCACAATACCTCTGTCAAGATCCTGGATAGCCCCGGCCACGATCTCGCTGGCTGAGGCACTGCCGCCGTCAATCAGCACAGCTAGACGGACAAATGAATTAAGAATAGGCCTATTCTGGGAAGTGAATGTCCGTTTGGAATCTTCCGACCGACCAGACATGGAGACCACCTCAATCCCTTCTTCCACCAGCATGTCAAGGATCTGAACAGCTGCATCCATTAGTCCACCAGGATTTCCTCTCAAATCCAGTATTATTTTTTCTGCCTCCTGATTTTCCAGACTCCTGAGGACCTGTCTCATTTCAACTGATGAATTTCTGGAAAAGCGATTCAGTCTGATGTAACCTGTATCATCGTTGATCATTCCCGAGTAACTCACATCTTTCACAGTGATAAGACTTCTTGTGAGAACAAAATCGATGTCTTCCTCACCCCACCGGCGAATGGTAAGTGTCACCTTGGAATTTTTCGGACCGCGGATCTTATCTGCCGCTTTATCAAGGGACATTTCATCTGAAGATTGACCATCCACGGCAATGATCTTGTCATTGGTGATAATACCGGCTCGCTTGGCGGGAGAATCGTCAATGGGTGCAATGACTGTGAGAGAGTCATTTCGGACACCCAGTTGAATGCCCACACCACCGTAGTTGCCTCTGGTCAACAGATTTAATTGGTGCCGGTCTTCATCTTCCAAATAAACTGAATAGGGATCGAGTTCGGACAGCATACCCTCAATTCCGGCAGCGGCCAGCTTTTTAGGATCAATCTGGTCAGTGTAATCGGTCATCACTCTTTTGTATACCTCATACACCATTCGCCAATTTGATGATATGTCCCGGTAAAGATCGGACCTGCCGATGGAAATGACCGTAAGCAGCAGTATAGCTAAAAAGGAAGTTCTCTTAATAGTTCGACTGATATTCATGAAATGATCCTCAAAACCTGTGTTAAGATTTCTTCTTCCAATTCTTCTGTTTGCTTTTGACCATCCAGAACAATATACCTGTCGGATTCTTGTTCCGCAAGGCTTAGGAAACCGTTCCTCACTTTTTCTAGGAAATCAACGCCTGTGGCCTCAATTCTGTCCCTCTGGCGATTACCCAGCCGGGAAAGTGCCTCATCAACAGGAATATCAAACAGGAATGTCCTATCAGGTACGGCCAGTTCAAAAGCGAGGCGGTTGATCTGCCTTAACCAGTCATGAGGTAAGGCCCTACCGAAACCCTGATAAGCCATTGTGGAATCGATATATCTATCGCACAGAACGATAGTACCCTTTTCAAGGTGCGGTAGAATCACTTCCTTAAGCAGCTGAGATCTACTTGCTGCCATTAGGAGAGCTTCGTTCTCAGGAGCCATTGTTGAATTGTCAGGATTAAGAAGCACCTTGCGGATATCTTCAGAAATGAGTGTCCCGCCGGGCTCCCTCAATAGTAATGTTGGTTTCCCTTTCTCATTTAGTGTTCGCTCCAAACCTCGTACCTGAGTCGACTTCCCACAGCCGTCAATACCCTCGAATGTTAAAAACTTACCGCGGCTCACTGCCGGATTCCTTAAAAAAATGGACACTTTCTGAATTTTTACCAATGAGGATTGTGACTTCTCCCTTTACTTTTTTTCCGTCAAAATATTGTACACCTTCAGACAGACGCCCTCGCCAGATTTCTTCATAGAGTTTAGTCATTTCCCGACAGACAGCGGTGGGTCTGTCACCGAAATATTCTAAACAGTCCATCAGGGTACGTCCAACTCGCTCAGGTGACTCAAACAGGATGATAGTCCTATCTTCACTTCTTAGCACTTTTAGTCGCGATACCCTCCTTTTTTTTTTGGGGAGGAAACCTTCGAAAACAAAACGGTCTGTGGGTAGACCAGAAGCCACAAGTCCTGCAAGAATAGCCGAAGCGCCAGGAACAGCAACAACGGCAATTTTTTCAGAAATACACGCCCTCACAAGCTTATAACCCGGGTCGCTGATGGATGGTGTACCGGCATCAGAAATTAGGGCCACATCATCACCAGCTGAAAGTTTTTTGACGATTACAGGAATCCGCCTATCCCGATTGTGTTCATTATAGCTTAACATAGGTTGTGAAATTTTATGGTGCTTCAGAAGTTTTCCGCTCCGTCTGGTATCTTCAGCAAGAATAAGACTCACACCATCGAGAGTCTCAACTCCTCGGTAAGAAAAATCATTAAGATTACCGATAGGAGTGCTCACAAGATAAAGTGTGCCGATAGTACCTGTCCGTCAGTTTATTAGAGTATCGAGGCTTTTCCGGATGATATCTATTCCGTAGTCAACTTCGTCAGTGGACACGTTCAGCGGTGGCCGGAAGCGGACTGTATTGTCGCCGCAGCCAAGTATAATAGCACCGTTTTGATTAATCAGATCCAGCAGCTTGTCTCGAATTTTGGGATCGGGAAGATCAAAGGCACACATGAGACCGGCGCCCCGTGTATTGGAAACAAAATCAGCATAGTCATCCTGGATTGTCAAAAGTTGATTATGCAGATATTCGCCTGTTTTGGCAGCTGCATCAATTAGATTTTCCGCCTGGATAATGTTCAGGTAGATGGTAAGCCGCACCATATCAGTAAGGTTGCCACCCCACGTTGAATTAATCCTGCTGGATTCCCTGAAAACATGATTTTCCACCTCGTCAAGCCGGGATGTGGATACAAAACCGCACACCTGTGATTTCTTTCCGAATCCCATGAGATCAGGCGCAACATTCTGATTCTGCCACGCCCACCACTTACCGGTGAGTCCCATACCTGACTGCACTTCATCATAGACAAGCATAATCTCATTTTCGTCACAAATCTGGCGCAACGCCTGGAAAAATTCTGTCCGAAAGTGGTGATCGCCCCCTTCACCCTGAATGGGTTCAATGATCAGTGCGGCAATATCGTTTCCTTCCTCACAAATGGCATCTTTAATTTGGTTAAGGGCCTCCGCTTCCAGCGCCTCCACCTCGGCAAGGTTTTCATCGTTCAGAGGAAATTTTACCGCCGGATTAACGATCCGCGGCCAGTCAAATTTCGGGAAATGGGCCGTTTTTCGCGGATCAGAGGTGTTGGTGAGAGAAAGCGTATATCCGGTACGACCATGAAAACAGTCGTTGAAATGGATTACTTTAAAACCCATTTCCTGCCCAGATCCGTTTTTCTGAAAGTTTTTCCTCACCTTCCAGTCAAAGCTCGCTTTTAGAGCATTTTCAATGGCGAGCGCCCCGCCTTCAATAAAAAAGCTATACCTGAAAATATCGGGCTGAGTGATGGTGAAAAAAGATTCCACAAACTCCGCAAGTTGGGCAGTGTAGATGTCTGAATTGGTTGGCTTGTTCAAGGCGGCTTTGATGAGCTCATCCTTATGTTCCAAAAGTTTGGGATGGTTGTACCCGACTGGGATAGAGGCAAACATGGTGAAAAAATCAAGATATTCCCTGCCGTCCCTGCTATCAACAAGCCATGAGCCGTGGCTCTTCTCAAGATCTACAACCAGTTCAAAGCCATCTGTTAGAATGTGATTACTAAGTGTTTTTCTTACATTAGCAGCTTCAACTGTTATCATTCAAACGTCCTTTCTCGATTTCAAATTTCATCACCAAATTTAATGCCCTGAGAAAGAGGAAGTTCATTGCTCCAGTTAATTGTATTGGTCTGCCGGCGCATGTAAGCTTTCCACGCATCAGAGCCAGATTCTCGGCCACCACCAGTCTCCTTTTCACCACCAAATGCACCACCGATCTCTGCCCCGGAGGTTCCAATATTCACATTGGCAATGCCGCAATCACTTCCTTTATGGGAAAGAAAAAATTCCGCATTCTTCAAGTTAGTTGTGAATATGGCACTGGATAATCCCTGAGGAACATCGTTGTGATCATGAAAGGCTTCTTCAATATCACTGAAAGGGATAAGGTACAAAATAGGTGCAAACGTCTCTTCCTTCACTGTTTCATAGCTGTTCTTTGCTTTGATGAGCGTGGGCTGAACAAAATAGCCGGCGCCGTCCAACACCTTTCCACCGTACAACACTTCTCCTCCCTCATTGCACACTCTTTCGATAGCCTCAAGGTACTCATTTACAGCACCTTCATTTACAAGAGGCCCCATGAGGGTCGATCCATCCAAAGGATCACCGATTGCCACCTGACTGTATGTCTTCACAAGTTTAGCGCTGATTTCATCAAAACTTTTTTCATGAATAAACACTCTTCGAGTTGAAGTGCATCTTTGACCAGCTGTCCCTACAGCGCCAAAAAGAACAGACGGTATGGCTAGGTTCAGTTCAGCAGAATCATCTAAAATGATGCCATTATTGCCACCCAGTTCTAGAATGGTCTTGCCCAGACGTTCACCAACAATACCGCCAATCTGTTTACCCATTAAGGTGGAACCTGTAAAGGAGATGAGCGGAACCCGTCTGTCGGATACCAACCTCTCACCTATGGTTCTGCCGGGACCAATAACAAGTGAAAAGACAGGTGGGTAACCTCCCTCCTTCAGCACCCTATTACACAAATTTTGAACAGCGATAGCGCAAAGAGGAACAGATGAGGACGGCTTCCAGACAACCGTATCACCGCAGACGGCGGCAATAAAAGCGTTCCATGACCAGACCGCCACAGGAAAGTTAAAGGCTGAAATGACGCCAACAGGCCCCAACGGATGCCATTGTTCATACATCCTATGGAGCGGGCGTTCAGAATGCATGGTGAGGCCGTAGAGTTGACGTGACAGACCGACAGCAAAATCGGCAATGTCTATCATTTCCTGGACTTCCCCGTCACCTTCCTGTTTTATTTTGCCCATTTCAAGTGAAACAAGGCTGCCTAGTGCGTCCTTATTATCGCGGAGAATCTCAGCCATGAGCCGGACCATTTCTCCCCGTTTGGGTGCCGGAATCATCCGCCATTCAACGAAAGCCTCTGTTGATGATGCCATCACTTTTTCATAATCCTGATCAGTGGCCTGATAGACAGATGCAATAACTTCTCCTGTGGCTGGATTCAAAGAATCGAGCTTCCCTTCGCTCTTAGAATCAGACCAGCCATCGGGCCCGGTGCAACCACCGTAATTGTCATTTTCAATGCCTAACTGTTTTAGGAAATCCATTCTAGATATAGTCTTTCTAAATGCAATTCATTATAGCCAAAAAAGTGCGAAAATTTATCCGGTGCCGGGGGGATTCCCAAAGGAATTGAGGCAGCCAATTCAATAGACAAAATACTTGATGTAAAGGAACATTACGGGCGAGGCTAAAATGAGTGAATCAAAGCGGTCCAGAACACCGCCATGCCCGGCCAGGAAAGATGATGTATCTTTAACACCCATATCTCTTTTCATTAGCGATTCAGAAAAGTCGCCGCTTTGACCAATAATTCCAATTATGATGCTGAAGACAACATAATCGAATGAATGAATTCCTGCTATGGAGTATTGAGATGTCAGACCGCCAGATTTGAAAACGATATAGAAAAAGATAAAAGCTGCAAGAAGACCTGCCACTCCACCTTCCACTGTTTTCTTGGGGCTGATCCTTTCAATAAGTTTATGCCTGCCCCAATTTAGCCCTACAAAATACGCGGTCGAATCGCAGACCCAGACGCCTACAAAAAGACAAAAGGTCAGTTTCATTCCCATGGTCGGATCGATGGGGTCTATTCCTCGCAAACCGATCATAGTTCCCAGCAGAAGCGGGATGTAAACAATTCCCGCCAGAGTAAAGGATATATTACTTAGACTATTCTCTTTATTTCTGAAAAGTTCTAATAGAACAACTAGCACTGTGGCAATGAGCATCAATTCGCCGGGTCTAAAAATGGTGAGAGGATTGCCCGGACCGAAATAGTAATGAAGAGCTATCAAGATTGACATGGCATAGCCCGCAAAAAATTGGGGATGAATCTGCTGCTTCGCTCCCAGAAGATAAAATTCTCTGACGGCGAGTACAGATACAACCGTGACAAAAGCCATGAACGGCAGGCCTCCCAGAAATATGAGGAATAGAATAGTAGGAATTCCCAAAGCATTGACCAGTGTCCTTCCGCCAGATGATTTTTCTCCCGTAAGATCAGTCACTTATCTTTCCTTTTCATGTATTGGTTATCTCCCAACTCCATTACTTCAATCTTAACTCTTGCCGTCCCGTGACCCACAAATCCGAGTTTAACAGCAGCGCCGTAAGAACAGTCGAGAATCCGCCCTTTGGCATAAGGGCCGCGGTCATTCACTCTTAGGGCTATCGATTTTTTGTTATCCAAATTAGTTACCCTGATTAGTGTATTAAATGGTAGTGTCTTGTGTGCGGCCGTCAGACCATACATATCGTAGGTTTCGCCATTAGCAGTCACTTTCCCGTGGAAATCTTCAGCATAGAATGATGAGATACCGGTCATTGACTTTCTGTAATTCGTCACTTTGCCGGAGGCGTCTTTCTTCTTCAGGCGGCCGCTGTCCCGCTTTACATACCTAGGTGATGAATGGCAGCCAACCATGAACAGCAATGTGAAAATGATGGATCTATTAATCATACGGTTCCACACCACCGATTATTTCAGAAATCGTGGCGATTCCATTTTCTTCGCAATAAGTGGTTAAATCATTGATAATCTTAGTAACAATAGCCGCATCCCTGTAATTCGCCGTCCCCACTTGTACAGCTGATGCACCTGCCAACAGGTACTCAACCACATCCTTTGCAGACTTAATACCGCCTATTCCGATAATTGGTACATCCACCGATTTAGAAATCTTGAAAACAGAGGCAATTCCTACCGGCCGAATAGACGGTCCCGAAAGACCTCCGATATTTGTATTGACATTTGGACGTCGTGTGGCAGTGTCTATGCTCATACCGAACAGAGTGTTTACTGCGGACAGAACGTCAGCGCCCCCCTCAACAGCGGCGGCGGCGATTTCGCCAATATCGGTAACGTTGGGAGATAGTTTCAAGATCAGCAACTTTTCTGTAGCAGACCTGAGAGCTTGTGTCAACTCTCTGGTCAAGTTCGGATTCACTGCAAACTCAATCCTCCCGGCCTCTACATTTGGGCAAGATATATTAATCTCATATCCGCAAACTGTTCCATCGCTGGATTCTAATTTTTCCAGAACATGTAGATAGTCGTCTATGGAAAATCCTGCAATATTTGTAATGACCTGAGTCTCAATGTTTTCATAAAAAGGAAGCATTTCTTCTATGTATTTGTCCACACCTATATTGGCTAGTCCGATGGAGTTAATCATGCCAGATGGTGTCTCCACAATCCTCGGTGGTGGATTCCCTTCACGGGGATACTTCGTGATAGATTTTGTCACAATGGCGCCCAATTCAGACGCATCCACCAAATTTTCAGTTTCCGTTCCATACCCAAAAGTCCCCGAGGCAACAAAAACAGGATTCGCAAAATTGACGTCACATAGTGATGTAGAAAGATCAACAGTCATGAAAAAACAATCTCCTGCGCCAAGTAGATTGGACCGTCAATGCAGACCAAAGAATATTTCTCATGGTAACTGTGATCCTTCAATCCATGAGAGGCCCGTTCAATGACACACCCCTGGCATAACCCAGTAGCACATCCCATATAACTCTCCACGGACAGCTCGCACGGGATATGGGTACTCGTGACAAATTGATGAACAGCTTTCATCATTGGTTCGGGACCACAGACAAACAGTTTCGTATTTTCAGTATCGCCGCAAACTTTTTCAACAGTGGGCATGACTGTCCCAAGCTCTCCCATGGATCCGTCATCCGTTGTGAGGTATATGTTCTTCTCAGGCTCATGGGAAAGGAAATGTTCCTCAACATTCCGGGCACCAAGGACAGTTATATGATTAACATTATTTTTTTGCAAAACCTTGTGGAACCAGAGGATGGGTGCCAGACCAACACCGCCTCCAATTAGGACCGGTGTGGTGCCGTTAGTATCTCCGTAGCTATTACCCAAAGGGCCCAGCAGGTCTATTGACTGGCCCTTTATATATTCAGATAAAATCTTGGTCCCCTCACCAAAAAGCTTGTAAATGATGCTGAGTTTATCGCCCTCTGCATTAGCAATGCTCATGGGTCGACGCAAAGGGTGTTCCCATGAATCGTCCACACAGATGTTCAGGAATTGCCCGGGGGACGGTTCTTCATTACAAATTCTATCTGCCGTAAAGGTCATCTGGAAAATTCCCCGTGCGATTTCTCTGTTGTCCAGGACAGTCCCTTTTTCAGCGACCATTGTTCGTACTGTCACTTGAAGCAGTGGTGTCAGCAATTGATTCCTTAAATTTGTTCAGAAGGGCGATCCTTCCGCCAGCAAACTGTGCCTGCTCACTCTTCCCGTAGACTGATGTGATTTGCTGATAAACCTCCAGGGCTCGGTCGAGATCATTTAGACTACGGTCATAAATATGAGCTATGGTGAGCAGTATAACAGGAGCGTATCTTGTATTTGGATACTGTGCCAAGACAGACTCATACAGTTCAATTGCTTTCTTCGGATCACGGTCTGTCACTTTTTCACCCTGAACCATCAGTTCGGCGGGAGCATCCCTCAGGGTCAGACTCTGGGAAAGGGCAACTTCCATCGCGTACTCACTATCAGGGTATTCATTTATGAGTTGATCCCTAAGATGCGATGCCTGGACTGAATCACCTGTAACGTCATAAAGATAACTGAGAGAATAGAGAGCTTGAGCAGTACTATTTGTTGGCGGGAGAACATTCACGATCCTTTCAAAATATTTCATCCCTTCTACCTCATCACCAAATCTGAATGCCTTCAATTCACCGGCGCTGTAAAGTCGCTGAGACAACTCCTGATACAACTGTGTGGTATCAGAGATTTCAATATATGACTCTTCAGTGAAATTTTCTGTCTTTTCCTCCCGCTTCACAACAGACTTTGAGTTTGGTTGCAATAGCGGGTCTTCAGTAATTGCCTTTTCGTCGGCCTCCTCTTTCTTTACCTGATCACCAAAAAGGGTCGTCTCCAGCTGCTCAATGGCTTCCGTAACCAAGAGAAGGTCATCTATTTCCTGCACCCTAACACGAGCTGAGGGTGCAAAGGTCGATTCCCGGAATTCTCTTTCTACGTTATCAAAATACTTCCTCGCCTGCCCGTATTCTTTCTCATCATACAGGGTGGCGGTTCCCAATGCAAAATATGATTCCGCCGATGCCGCTGTTTTTGGAAAATCTTCGGTAATGGATTCATAACGCTTTCTAGCTTCATCATCCCTGCCCTGCATTTCGTATAGCTTCGCAAGCTCTAGGTTGAGGTCCGCCCTTATGCCTGAGAATTTTTCATTGGTGGTCAGTTCTTCAATTTCCTTAGATGCCTCCGACCACATTTCCATTTCACGATAAATTCGAACAATCTGTAAATGAGATGCCTCCACCCGCTTGGGAATCGGATGTGCGGAAATTACCTTTCTGTAATTCTCCAGCGCAACGTTCAGACGACCTTCCTCATACGCCCGTTCAGCGATTACATAATGAGCGTTCATTCGGTCAAGCCTATTTGACGCAGATTCTGCCGCTCTCACCAAATGGGCCAGTGTTGAATCAACTTCGCCGTATGCTTGGTATATCTCTGAAGCAGTTGTGTGCGCAATCGATCTCAATGATTTAATTTGACTCAACCGGACATCTTCCTCAAGTTCGCTGATGAAATTAAGTGTCTCTTCAAGTGATGATTGAGAAGATTCGATCTTCCATTTACAACGAATGGTCCACAATCGTGCTTCGTTAAGAAGAGGGCTTTCAGGAAAGTCCAAGTTCAGGCGCTCAAGAGATCCCCTTGATGACTGGAATTCCCCCTTGTAATACTGTGCTTTTGCCCGCAAGAGCAGTGCATCATCGCGGAATCTTGATTCGGGATAATTGGCAACAACCAGATTGCATCGAGCTATCGTTTTGTCCAACAACTCTTCGCTTTTCTTAGACAACTGCTCCTCTTTACTGGTTGCGACTATTTCCTGTTCGGCTTCTTCAAAATACTGAGTTGCGTTATAGAAAGTATTGAAATAGGCACAACCCCATACAGCCAGTGCAAAGACCAAAAAGATTCGTTTTGTCAATTTATTCATGATTCTAGGAGTGATATCAATTCTGGCAATATCTCTCCTGATTTTCCCTGAAAAGTCACATCCATTATGGAACTAAGTTCGGTTGGTTCGGTGTTTATTTCAGCAAGAAAAGCGCCGGATGATTTGGCCAGGGAGGAAAGTCCTGCCGCTGGATAGACAACACCGGAGGTGCCGACGGAAATGAACAGATCACACTTTCTGGCATGTTTCTCAGCTAATCGAAAAGCATCAATCGGAAGCATTTCACCAAACCATACAACATCAGGTCTAACAAGACCTCCACACCGACAAATAATCGGCTCCCCGTTTTCACTGAAGAGTTGAACGTCAAATTGTTCTTTACAGTCGATACAATAACTTCTAAAAATATTGCCGTGCAATTCAATGACCTCTTCGCATCCAGCCCGCTGGTGAAGATTATCAACATTCTGTGTGATAACTGCGAATTTGTCCACTTTTGATTCGATTTCAGCCATGGCAAAATGGCCTCTGTTCGGCTTTACATTTTCTACTATCTCTGTTCTGTGCCGATACCACGATTGAACAAGTACGGGATTCTTTATGAACGCATTGAAATTAGCCAGCTCTTCCGGCTTGAATTTCTTCCATAAACCATCAGAACTGCGGAATGTTGGTACCCCACTTTCAGCTGAAACACCGGCTCCTGTTAGAAACACAACATAAGAGTCTGACGTCATCCTTTTAGCCAGACTATCCAAGGCCGATTCTGTGCCAGCGGATGAAGAAGAAATCATTCTGGTTAGGGGGTGAGACGAAGAGAAGGGTGTAAGATGATTCTTCACCAATTTTTCGAGGAAGATTTTACGATAGTCTCAAGAAAAATAAACCTTTAACTTTCGTTCACCTTATGAAACGCCCGTTACCGATTCTCCTCCCATTTCTGATATATCTTTCCCCTATCCTGGCGCAACAAGACACAATTTTAACCCCCATCCCGGATGAAACTGTAGGCTATCTCCAAGTTTCTTGTGACTCCAGCGGTCTTGATATTTATGTGGATAATATCCTCATAGGACAAGTTCCTATTGATGACCCTATTCCATTAAAGCCGGGAGTTCACACTGTCACCTATCTCAATCCCCAGTTTATTACGCTGTTGAGAGAAAACTATGAATTGAACGAGGTTGAATCCCTTCTCCAAAAGAGTCTTCAGCGGGTATATGTGGCTCCGGAGAAAACGGTCACGGTCAATCTTTGGTGGAAGCCTTATGAAAAACAGCTCAAAGCGCGGAAGCAATGGGTCTGGATAAAAACAGCGGTGGGAGTGGCTGTAATCACTTTCCTTGTGGTTCTCAATATTTAATATTCTAAGGATGAATTCAATTATTAGCTTTCTGTGGTCTGAATTTATTGGTTAATTTTTGATATGGATGAATTCACCACTTTTGACACACCACTTCAGTTTAATCCTGATTACAGCTGGCCTGAAGAAGGTACAGAAAAAAATTGCCCGAAGTGCAGACGCTCGCTGACCCTTAACGAGCAGCGTAAAGACTACAAGGGAAAACCGTGGTGGTGTGGAACCTGCCGGTGGCAGTTCACCGACGAAGAAGCCTAGGCCTCTAGTCCCTCTATTTTTTCATTTTACCTTAAGATTAATTTCAGTACCTCAGTTTCCATTTCAGCAGGAAGTCTTCCCTCTCTAAATTTGTATTAAGCTCGGAGCATTGTTTTAAATGGTTGATATCCGCCCTTTTAAGGGCTACAGTTACACTCCATCTAATATTTCTGATCTCTCATCGGTGATTGCTCCTCCCTATGATGTCATTTCCGAAAGGGAGCGCGCGGACCTTGCGTCCAGATCTCCTGTTAACTTTATTCACATGACGCTGCCGGCAAATTATGACCCCGCCCGGTCCAATCCAGATTTCTATAAGGAGGCGGCATCTCAATGGAATTCCTGGAAGAAGAACAACACTGTTGCACAGACGGACATGCCAGCCATCTGGTGCCTGAGGGAGACCTACGAAAATAATGATGGTCAACCTGTTACACGATTTGGATTTTTAGCTGAACTGTCTCTGGACGATGAATCAGACCGTTTTGTTCTACGACATGAAAAGACGCACAAAGCGCCTCAGATAGACAGGGTGAGACTCTACGAAGCAACACGTGCCAACCTGAGCCCCCTTTTCTTTATTTATCAGGATGATCCGATCGAGACTGAACATTTTCTGGAACAGTTCAGTACAGCTGAATTGCGAACAGCAGAGCTGGATCATCACGGAAAAGTGTCGTTGGAATTTTCATTGACAGATGACAATGCTTGGATTGAACAATTTTGTCAGTCATTCAGTAATAAATACGTGCTAATTGCCGACGGACATCATCGTTATGAAGCGTCCAGAATTCTTCATAGAGAAAACAACAACGATAATATTAACAGTTCAGCAGTTATGGCCTATCTGGTTCCTGCATCTTCACCGGGGCTTATGGTTCAAGCAACACACAGAGCTGTCCATGGTCTGACGAACTTTAACGAAACGACATTATTACAAGCGTTTGAAGGCCGATTCGCTGTAAACAGTTCACAAAACGACTCTCATCAGATGAATGTTGTCACACCCGACAAAGGTAGATTCACGGTGACACCCACTGAAAAAATACTTGAGAATTTGAGAAAAAAATGCAACCCAACTGCGCTCGCTCATCTTCCTGTAGTGATTCTGGAGGAGCTGATTCTGAAAGAAATTCTTGGGCTGTCACACAGCCAAATGAGTCCAAAAGGAAACCTGAAATATTTTCAGGATGCTGATCTCGCTGTAAAGTCTGTTTCTTCAGGTGAGTGGAATGCCGCATTTCTTCTCGATCCTCTTTCCCTGGATGATCTTTTCTCAGTGACAAAGGCCGGTGGTATCCTTCCTCAGAAATCGACTTATTTTTATCCCAAGGTAGCCACGGGGCTGGTGGTAAGATCTATGGATCATCCATGAACAGCACAACCAAGCCTAAGCTTTTTATACCCGGTCCTACACACGTAGATGAGGAAATCTTAAAAGCGCTCAGTGAATACCCGATAGGTCATCGTACTGCGGCATTTTCTCAACTGTATAATGATGTAGTTGCGGGCATTCAAAAGGTACTTTACACTGATAACAGAATTTATCTTAGCACAAGCTCCGCCACGGGACTATGGGAAGCAGCTGTGCGCAACACAGTTAGGAAAAGGTGTGCTAATTTTGTTTGCGGTGCTTTTTCCAGCCGTTGGCACGAAACTACTGTCAAGTGCGGGTTACCTGCAGATTCCATAAAGGTTGCACTTGGTGAAGCCATTAAACCTGAACTCGTAGACAAAACATTGGCCACCGGAAAGTATGATGTGATAACGTACGTTCACAATGAAACATCCACAGGTGTCATGAATCCCCTCAGGGAAATTGCCGAGGTGATGAAAAAATACCCCGAGGTCATATTTTTGGTTGATATGGTGAGTTCTATGTCGTCTGTCAAAATTGAATTGGATAAACTTGGCATTGATGTGGCACTGGCCAGTGTTCAAAAAGGGTGGGCACTTCCACCCGGTTTTTCACTCTGTATGATTTCAAAAAGAACTTTAGATGTAAGTTCTAAATGCAATAATAAAGGTTATTACTTTGATTTTCTTGTTCTGGAAAAATATGCCAAACGGTCTCAAACACCCTCTACCCCTTCCATTCCTCACATGTATGGTTTGAAACGTCAATTGGAAAGGATCTTCGATGAAGGACTCGAAAATCGTTTCCAGCGGCATAGTGATATGGCTGACCGGGTTCGCACTTGGGCCTTGGATACAATGGGTCTGTTTCCCGAGAAAGGTTATGAATCAGATACGTTAACCTGTGTAGAGAACACCCCGGCAATCAACATTACCGATTTTCAACAGCGGCTTCTCTCTAAAGGGTACATAATATCGGGCGGATACGGCCCGCTGAATGGGAAAACATTCAGAATCTCACATATGGGTGACATCACCCTGGAAGACATTGAGGAACTGCTGGGAGTCATGGATGAAACCCTTAAAGAAATGAACTGATGAAAGTTCTTATCACTGATCCCATCTCTGACGAAGGTAAACAGATATTGACAGATGCCGGTATGGATATTGAGGATGCGTCCGGAGAAAAGTTCTCATCAAAGTTGGATCTTTCAAATATTGAAGGGTGGATTGTGAGAAGCGGAACCACCATAACAGCGAAAAATATAGAACAGGCAGAAAATCTTCGCGTCATTGGACGGGCCGGCGTTGGCGTTGACAACATTGATATCCATGCCGCCACCATGAATGGCGTTCTCGTCATGAATACACCAGATTCCAACACCATCTCAACGGCGGAACATACAGTTGCCCTTCTTCTTACCCTTGCCCGAAATGTTCATGAAGGTTACCACTCAATGATCCATGGAAAATGGGAACGTGAAAAACTTATCGGCACTGAGCTAAAAAACAAAACCGTCGGAGTAGTCGGTCTTGGAAAAATCGGGACTGAGGTCATTAAACGCCTCCACCCATTCAAGATGAATGTCTTGGGCTTTGACCCTTACATTAAGAGAAAAAATTATGAACTGGATTATGTGGAATTTGTGGAACTAGACACACTCTGTCAAAAGTGCGATTTTATCACCATCCACGTTCCAAAAACAGATTCAACTGTTGCCATGTTCGATCTAGACCGCTTGAAAATGATGAAACCGACAGCACAAATTGTAAATTGTGCCAGAGGCGGGATCATCGATGAAAAGGATCTTATTACAGCCCTCAATGAAAAGATTATTTCAGGAGCAGCCCTCGATGTGTTTGAAAATGAACCGCTGACAGAATCATCACTGCTTAATGCCAACAACATCCTCTACACACCGCACCTCGGAGCCTCCACCATTGAAGCGAAACAGGGTGTCTCCACCGCCATTTGCGAGCAGGTCCGGGACTACCTGAGTGATGGTACCATTAGCAATGCTCTCAACATTCACATTGCTGATATGGATATGCTCAAAAGTCTTGAGCCTTACCTAATACTTGCTGAAAAATTGGGCTCTCTTCATCAGCAAATTGCCTCTGGGCCTATAGATTCCGTTTCCATATCTACGGCCGGTTCCCTTAAGGAGATTAAAGTGATTACACTGGCTTTTCTTAAAGGCTTTCTCCAAGAAATTCACGGCAGTACTGTCAATTACATTAACGCCACTGCCGTAGCTGAAAGCACAGGGATTACCATTGAGGAGACTTACAGCCACAAGAAGATAGATTACGCCAACCTCATTTCAACAACGGTACGTTTGAACGGAAAAAGCCTTACTATCCGGGGAAGTCTGTTCGGTGAGGGTCTACCGCGAATAATATATTTTGATGGATTTCATCTTGATTTAAGTCCTGAAGGAAAGCTCCTTTTGATTTACAACAAGGATGTTCCTGGCGTAGTTGGTAAAGTGGGGACACTGCTCGGAAAGATGGATGTTAACATTGCCGGCTACCAGTTAGGAAGAAAGGAAGGCTCCGAAGTGGCCATTGGATTGATCCGCATTGATTCTGACCCCTCGCCTAATGTGATTACACAAATTGCCAACGTTGATGAAGTGATTTCAGCTACAATTATTGCGCTGGATTGAACTGAGATCTATTGCCACCATCTTTGGTGGTATCTTAATTCTATTTTTCACAGAAAGGTGTGCACCTTTTGTAAAGGTCCAAACAGGCCTACAGAATCTCATCATCAATTATCAGCACAAAATCGCAGGAAAGCGCATTGGCATTGTGACAAATCACACAGGTGTCGATCACGAAGGCACACCCATATGGGAACTTCTGGGCAACTTACCGGATGTTGAGGTAGTAGCTGTTTTTTCACCAGAGCATGGTCTCTTTGGTGAAGCCGCCGCCGGTGAAAAAGTGAACTATAGCAAATCTGAAATAGATTTGCCACCTCTGTACAGCCTTTATGGCGCCACCCGAAAACCTACCAGTGAAATGCTCAAAGATATGGATCTTTTGATTTATGACATTCAGGATGTTGGTGCCCGATTTTATACTTACATCTCCACCATGGGGCTGGTCATGGAAGCAGCGGCAGAATCAGACATTCCTGTTCTCATCCTTGATCGCCCTAACACACTCACCGGTAATCTGGTTGCGGGGCCTCTATTAGATCTGGATTATAGCTCATTTGTGGGCCTATACCCCATTCCTTCCGTTTACGGTCTCACGCCAGGAGAACTCGCCCTCATGATAGTTGACCAATCGTGGATCGAACCGATACCGGAAGTAGAGGTGATTCCTTTGATCGGATGGTCTAGAGCCATGTGGTATGATGAAACGGGACTACCGTGGGTAGCTCCGTCCCCCAACATCCCGGATTTGGGAACAGCTACTGTGTACCCAGCTACAGTAATCCTGGAGGCAACCAATGTTTCCGAAGGACGTGGTACTGATCACCCATTCCGATGGATCGGAGCGCCGTGGATAGATGGCAATGAATTGTCCCATGCAATGAACAACAAAGGGTTGTCCGGGGTAAACTTCCGCTCAAAAATTTTCACCCCTCGGTCAATACAGGGCACCGTCCTCAAACCGAAATATCGGGACCAAAAATGCGACGGTATAGAAATCACTGTCACCGACCGGAATCTGTTTTCTCCAGTTGTTGCCGGTGTTGAACTTTTGCTGACTATTTCGGTTTTGTATCCTGAAAAACTTATAATCAAAGAAGCGGGAATAAACCGGCTGTTCGGTTCGAACAGACTCATTAAATTACTCGAAAATACCGCAGCTGTGAATCAGCTGATAGATGTAATAAATACAGAGTCAGATCAATTTCGCATAGCAGCTAAGAAATTTTTCTTATATAATAATTAAATCCGGATAAAAAGCTCTCAGAAAACAGGCGACTAACTGTCCTTTTCAGGGCTTCTCACCCAGGATCGCCGCTCCTTAAAGCTCTCAACCTTCAAATTGGCCCAATCATCGACAATCTTCTTCAACTTTTTCACATGTTCCGGTTCGTCCCTCAACTTTTCTTCTACCGCTTTGATCAGTTCTTCCCGCATCTTTTGTACCTCTCCGTAAGTAACAACCGATTCCTTGGCCCATGCATCCTGTTTAGCACTTCTGGACTCCTTTTCCGACTGCACTTCCGATACCTGCTCTTTCCTGCTAGCTAACATAACAACAATCACGATAGCTATTACGACCACCAGGATAATGATCTGATTCATGTATTATCCTCCTGCCACAGGCACACGCGCCATATCGATGCCATAATCATAAGGTAAAACACCGTTCCACCAGAAAATCACCATAGCGAACATCACAATGATAGCTATCGGCCAGGCGTAAGTGGCCATTCGAATAAAGTCCTTTGCTTCAATCTGGCCGCTGGCATAAACAATGGAACTAGCTGGCGTTCCAATGACGAGCCAATATGCCAGGGAAGTGGAAATTGCCAATCCTACACCAACCAAAATGACATTTGTACCGGATGCTTGCGCCATTTCGAGCACAACTGGTCCAATCACTGCCACTGTAGCACCGGCGCTCATCAGATTTGTCAGAAGTGCGCCTATCAAAATGACAAACATGATTAAAGGCAACTCGGAACTGATACCAAAGTTGCTCATAATAGCGATCAGACTGTCCGCAAGCCACTTCGCCGCACCACTTGATTTGAACACCGCACCGAGGCTGATGGCACCCGCATACAGAATGATCACACCCCAGCTCACATTTTGTTCGTAATCCCGCCAAGAGGTGAGCCCTAAAAGCATATACAATACGGCACCTGTGATGGCTACACCACCCAGTCCCAGCGAAAATCCGAGTATGCTTGCAGTAACTGTCTTGTCTGTGATCCACATGAAGATTATTAGGATCATGATCCCCCCTACAAGCCACTGCTCCCGGGTCATCTTGCCATGTTTCTCAAGGTCAACTTTTAAGATGGCAACTGCTTCTGAAAGATCCTTGACTTCTGGTTTAAAAAGAAATGGAAGCAAAAAAGCCATCACTATCGACATAACCACAGTGTAGAAGACACCCATCTTCATCCACTCAAAGAAGGAAATGTTGGGACTGACATAATCTTCCAGGAACCCGATCATAATTGCATTCCGCGCTCCTCCTGTAGGACTCATAGGTGCGCCCACCATACATCCTATGGCGATGGACATCATGAGAAGCTTACCAAGTCTGGGAGCGGGGACCGTTTTATTGGTCAATGTGTACAAAGCAAGAGCAATTGGAATATACATTGGCGCAATGGACGCTTCGTTAATAAAAGCGGAAGGAATTGCTGTACCGAGCAACAGACCGAGTACAATATTTCTTGTTTTGTTTCCGGAGAGTTTTACTACAAGCATCCCTATTCTTTTGTCCAATCCATATTTCACAAGTGTGGATCCTATGGCCAAGGATCCAGCGATAAACCAGACGGCGTCATGGGCGTAGGTCTGTACAATTTTCGAAGGTTCTGTAATCCCAAAGAACAACTGAACCAGTCCTATCACGAGAGCGACGGCTGGCATGGGAATCGCCTCCGTAGCAAAAAAGACTGTACATGCTCCAAGGAGGGCGATGATGATCTTCATATTGTAAGCCTTCTGAGTAACGGCTACAGGGCTCAGATCACCGCCGAACAGTTCCCTCGCTTTGAACAACATCGATTCCGGTGTCGGCATAATAGCCAGCAATGCAAATACAACAAATCCGATGGCAAGCCACTTAAAATTCGTGGTCTTTGCGAATCCGCCTGATTGCTCCTGTTTTCCGTTACTCTCAGACAACTCTTATTCCTCTATCCTTAAGTTGAAAAGGCAAGTAGACAAGATAGAAATGAAGAAGTGCAAAAAAGGCTGTGGTGAATAGGTACCACGGCCAGGGACCAAAATAATCGAGGAGTGATGCTGTTGATGGTTTCCTAAGTATCCAGAAATAGTTTGCACCTAACATGAGATTCACGGGAATCGTCCCTAAAAAGAATATAAACAACACACCGAAAGAACGCCACAAACTTTGCCAAGTCGGTCTCATGCCGTAAACAACAGTGGCATACACAATGGCAACAATCATCAGATTGTGAGCCAGCATAAACCGGAAAAAATGATAGTGCGGAAAACCAGCATAGATATCCGGCGAAAAGCTTGCCTGGAACATTGCGGAAAGTCCCCAGAAATAGAGAATTTCGTAGACACGGTAATTCCTTTTCATCATGACAAACGGTAACATCAGATTGGCTGTTCTACAAAGATGGAACGGCAGGTGGGATTTCAGATCAAATGTTCCCGCCACAATTTCCAGGAGCACCCAGCTCAGGTATGCCGATGCCACAAGCCAACCAAGCGTTGAACCGATCAGTTGTTGTTTGCGCTCAGTTAAATTTCTTTTAGCGTATATGGGCAGAAATATGGCCAAGAGGATGGCTATTACCAGTCCCAGAATATGAGACAGGCTGAAGGCAATAAATGGTGGATCCTTAGAATAGAGATATTCGGCAAGAGAGGAAGCCATCAATACCAGATAGGCTTTTTTCCTCCGGGATCTGTGGAAAGGAATCTTGTCTCTCCGCCAACAACAGTTCGCAGCACACCTGTATTCTTAATTTTCTCGGATTCTATTTTGAATAGATCATGGGAAAGAACAACAAAATCGGCAAGTTTCCCCACCTCAAGCGTCCCCAAAAGATTTTCCTGAAATCCTGCGTAAGCCACACTAACAGTATAAGCGGAGAGAGCCTCCTCCACCGTCAATTTTTCATCCGGGTACCATCCACCGAGGTGTGACCCATCAATGGTTTCCCGGGTAACAGCGGCATAAATACCGAGAATGGGAGACATGGGCGCAACAGTCCAATCTGATCCAAACACTAACGTAGCACCACTATTCAAAAGAGACTTAAATGCATATGTCCCCCGCAATATCTCTTCCTCGACCCGTTTAGAGGCCCATCTGCTGTCATCGATGGCGTGGTACGGTTGAACGGAAGGTATGACACCCTCCCGCCCAAATCGCTCGATCTCTGAGGTACGGAGGTGTTGTGAATGCTCGATTTTTGAGCGTCTCTCTTTTTCGCCATTCATCTCGCTGACTGCCAGATACTGATCTAAGACCCACTCATTAGCTCTTGTGCCAATAGCATGTATGGCGAACCGGATGCCTGCCTCGTCAGCTTCTTGCATCATTGTTTTGAACAAGACAGTATCTGATGTCACAATGATGCCTCTGGTATTGGGGTCATCCTTGTATGGATCATGCATCCATGCGGTGTGGGAGCCCAGTGAACCGTCTATCATCCCCTTAAGAGCAGGCCACTGGAGCCATTGGTTTCCAGTCCCGTGCTCAGCAATGTAGTCGATCTGATTTTTCCAGTTGGTCCACCACGGAGCGGCGTAAATGCGCATTCTGAATTCACCGGAAGCCTCAACTTGTCTGTAGGTCAACAAATCTTCCCAGGAACACATATCATGTACCTGTGTGACACCGGACATAAGTGCATAGTCCATGGCCTTTTGAAGCGCTCTCCTCCGTTCTTCTTCCGTTGGTGGGGTAGTAGCGCGCTGAACCAGTTCCTTAGCTCCAGCTTCCCGAAATATTCCTGTTGGATTACCAGTCATATGGTCCCGATCTATGACACCGCCCGGCGGATCAGGTGTTTCGCCTGTTATGCCGGCCAGTTCCATGGCCTTTGAATTGGCAAAGGCCATATGCATATCAACTCTATGGACAAAGACAGGGTTTTCTCTGGAAACATCGTCCACCCATGAATGATGTGGTAATTCACCACCCCACTTTTCGTGATCCCAGTTTCCACCGAGGATCCATTGTCCCGGATCCATTACCTGCGCTACGCTGTCAATCTTGAAAACGAAATCTTCAGGAGAATCCACTTCCCTAAAATTCAGACGGATAAGTTGAAATCCCCCATCCATAAAATGCGTGTGAGCATCCATCAATCCAGGCACAACAAATCGACCTTTCAAGTCTACAACAACCGTATTTGGACTTTTGAGACGCTCCACTTTTTCATTTGACCCCACCACAACAAGTGATTCACCTTTGACAGCCATGGCTTGTGCTCTGGTAGCACCTTCAACACCTGTCCATATTGTGCCGTTCAGATACACTGTATCAACATTGTTGCTGGTGCATGAGACCAGTAAGAATACCCAAATTATCAAAAAAAGTTTTTCAGATACGGACATTTACTTTCTCTTTTTCTTTTTTCTCAAGACGTCCATGGCTTTCCATACCATTTCGGGCACTCTCTCCATTTCGTTGAATTCTCCCGCCCCTTTCAGCCATTCGCCTCCATCGATGGTCACCACTTCTCCATTGATGAAGGTCGCCCCGCCACTGATCAGGAAGGACGCAAGGTTGGCTAGCTCTTTATGCTCTCCAAATCGCTGTAAGGGAATTCGTTTTTTCATTCTCTTTTCAATCTTGAATCCGGGTGGAACAAGCCGCGTCCAAGCTCCTTCTGTGGGAAAAGGACCTGGCGCGATAGCATTGGTTCGGATACCGTACTTAGCCCACTCCACAGCCAGTGACCGGGTCAAGGCAAGAACACCTGCTTTCGCACATGCGGAAGGAACAACATAACCCGACCCAGTCCATGCGTAGGTGGTAATTATGTTTAGCATCACGCCCCCGCTGTTTTCTTTCATCACCTTTTGAACGGCCATTGAACAATTAAACGAACCAGTTAGCACGATGTCCACAACTGTACGGAAAGCATTCTCAGAAAGTCTTTCCGTGGGACTAATGAAGTTACCCGCAGCATTATTCAATAAGACATTGACAGGACCGAGTTTTGATACAGTTTCATCAACCATCCGTTGCACATCCTCACCGCTGCGAACATCACATTGCAGTCCCAGTACTTCCGCTCCTGTTTCTCTTAGCTCCTGAGCTGCCGCATCAATAACCTCTTTCCTACGGCTACATATGCTGAGTTTCGCACCCAACTCACCGAACTGTCTTGCCATAGATTTCCCCAAGCCGGTGCCACCACCGGTGACAATGACTGTCTTATTTTTCAGGAGGTCTTTTTCAAACATACACTATCCCCCTTGGATCTATGTTTTGAAATGAGGGTGTTTTAATTAGTATCTGACTATTTCGATCCAATCTGGCAGCACGAAGCGAGTGCTTCATACGCTTCAAGGTCAGCCTCTGTATCGTTGGCGCTATAGCCCAGTTTAGCAATAGCTTGCTCTATCTGGGATAGATCGATGACGGAAGCTTTATAAGTAAAAACCCCTATCTTCTTTTCTTCATCAATCTCAATATTCACAACACCATCCAGCCTCGAGATCTCGTTCTCAATAGTAGAAGAGCACATTCCGCAGACCATCGATTCGAGCTTTACTGCGGCTTTCGCATCTGCATTTGAGCATGCAAAAGCAACTAGAAAAATGAAAAAGACCAAAACTAATTTCTTCATCATGCCTTCAGATTAATCCCTGCCATAAGTTGCCTGTTTAACTGAAACCTGCGGAAAATTACGAAACATGTCATTTATCTCAGCAACCTCATTTGTGACAATGTTATTGTACCGGATCACGACAGCTTTAGTCTCTTCATCAAGCACACCTAATCTTAGCATCTGCGGTTGAGTGGGACGTGCCGTGGTACCATCAATGGCCCTTGCAAGTGATCTAATTTCTTCTCTTAATCTTGGTCTTTGACGATAAGAGAGACCATTAATCGGCCTTTTTAGGTCGGTATCTCGGAATTCTTTTATCAATTTCATCGTGGAATTGATTTTTTCTTCAGCGACAGAAACATCTATATCGCCACTAGATCCACTTGTCACTTTCTTTTTGAGTTCTTTCATTTGGCTCATCATTTTGTCTGTGCCGTTCAGCACAGTATGGACTTTTGACAGAAGGTCTCTTAATTCAAGCCCAGCTTCCAACTGCCTATCTAAATCACGTCTTGTTACTTCAATCCGTGGATCCGCCATTACTTCAACTTCCACCATGGCCGTTTTATCATTTGCGGAGATCAAAATTCCGTAAGTTCCCGGGGCCACTTTTGGCCCCGTATTTCCTCCACCCCAGCCGCCTGTGACGGGTCTGGCAAGTGATACTGAACCATCATAACGAAGATCCCAGGCAAGCCGATTCAGCCCTTTCTTTGGTTCATTCACCTTTAATTCACGAACCTGATTTCCCTGGCTGTCCGTTACCATGATGGTAACAGTGTCAGAGGAAGCCTGTTTTAGATTAAATGTAATAATGGTGCCATAGGGAGGATTGTTGGCGCGATATGATCTTTGTCCCTGACTAGCATCCATGCGAGACATTTGCCAACGGTAAGCGACCTGGGGTTGAAAAATGTGAATACCATCGCCACCTGCTTTTTCCATTTCTTGAAGAGGGGTAATATCATCGAGAATCCAGGCACCTCGGCCGTGTGTGCCAATAACAAGATCGTTTGCAATTGACTGTATCTTGATATCTCTCACAGAAACTGGCGGAAGATTATTCATGATAGGTGCCCACTCTTTCCCTCCATCCCAAGACGCATAAATGCCGTGTTCCATCCCAGCGTAAAGAAGGTTAGAATTCCGGGGATCTTCACGTATCACCTTAACGTAATCATTTTGAGGAAGACCCCGGCTGATGTTCTCAGACCGCTTACCAAAGTTGGTCACCTTAAATGCCAACGGTCTAAAGTCATCACTTCTGTGATGATCTACAGCAATGTATGCTGTTCCGGCGTCAACTTGAGAGGCGTCTATCTTTCCTATCCAGGAATTTTTTGGCATTCCTTTAATACGCCCTGTTATATCCGTCCAATTTTTGCCCCCGTCAGTTGTGATATGAACATTACCGTCATCCGTCCCTACCCATATAACCTCTTCCTGAACAGGTGACTCAGCAATAGTTAAAATTGAACAGTGAAATTCTGCGGCAGTATTGTCCTGGTAAATTTCACCACCGGAGGTTAGCTGTTTACTCTTGTCATTGGTAGTCAGGTCAGGGCTTATCACTTCCCATGAGTACCCTTCGTCTGTTGTTTTAAAAAGGACATTGCCTCCGAAATAAACGGTTTTAGGATCATGAGGTGAAATATGAATTGGAGAGTCCCAGTTAAACCGGTACTTGTGATCCTTAATGGCATCACCGGCTGAGCCTGTAATTTTCGGATATGGGTGGATCGTTCTTGTGTTACCAGTATTCATATCCTTCTGAAAAATGACACCGCCCTGGAGGTTGGAATAGATGATGTTCGATTTACCAGGCACGGGTACAGCATAATAGCCATCACCGCCCGTGATATAATTCCAGTCATCCTTTAGAATGCCCGCACTGTTTGTCGTTCTGCTGGGCCCGCGCCAAGTCCCATTGTCTTGTAGACCACCAAGAACATTATATGGATTTTCGTCATCTACAAAAATCTGATAAAACTGAGACAACGTAACATTATTGACAATATCCCAATTATCACCAGCATCGTAAGATACCTGGTATCCTCCATCACTGCCACTGAGCAAGCGCCTGGAATTGACCGGATCTATCCAGAAAGATTGGTGATCACCATGCACACCCCCGGCAATTCGCTTAAATTCTTTACCGCCATCCGTGGATTTATAGAGTCCGCCTGAAAGTGAATACAAATGATCTGGGTTTGTTGGGTCAACTCTTATATCGCTGTAGTAAAACGGTCGAAAATTGATTCTGGCATCATCATGCACCTTTTTCCAGTTTTCACCACGATCGTCTGATCTAAACAGAGTTCCCCCACCTTTAAATTCAGTAACCAGATAAACAATATTAGGTTCACTCTGTGCAACCTGAACACCAATCCTGGTCATAGGGCCATCAGGTAATCCGTTATGGATTATTTCCCAGTTTTTCCCCCCGTCCATGGTTCGATATAGGGCTGTTTTCTTGCCACCACCATCAAAACGCCACGGTTTTCTGCGAAATGTCCACATACCGGCATACATGATCCGTGGATTGCTGTTTTCCATGGTAATATCTGAACAACCGGTATCCTCATCTATGTAGAGTACTTTCTCCCATGATTTACCACCATCATGAGTCATAAAAACACCCCGTTCCGGGTTTGGGCCCCATTCACGACCCAGAGCACATACAGACACTGCATCAGGATCACGAGGATCAACAACTATTCGCTTGATCCTTTCTGTCTTTTCAAGCCCCACTTTCTCCCAAGTCATTCCTCCATCGATTGAACGATAGACGCCCCTGCCGTAACCAACACTATTACGAGGGTCACCTTCACCTGTACCGACCCAGAGTACATTCGGATCAGAGGGTGCCACAGCAATGGCACCAATGGAGTAAGCATCCTGGTCATTGAAAATTTCTTCAAAAGTGACACCGTTGTTTGTGGTTTTGAAGATTCCACCGTCTGCTCCACCTACATAATATGTACTGGGATTCCCTGTCACCCCCTCTATAGCACTCACGCGTCCCCCCATGTTAGCGGGACCAATATTTCGCCATGCCAGGTCACCAAGTAATGTCCGTTTTTCAGATTTCGCCGAAATGGCGATTGTAATGAGCGAAAAAATCAATAGTGATACTTTAGTTAGTTTCATTGCTTTTTCTCCTTATCACCCCATTGAAATGAAGTCAATTCTCCATCTTCCAGAAAATAATACCTCCCGCCTGTTTGCCGATGTCGGCCTGATCTACCAGTACAAAGGATGTGAGGTCTATGACATCCACGGACCCGGGTTCAGCACCAACACCCTCAACAGAAACGAATGCAAACTTGTTATCCGGAGAGATAACCACTCCGTGACTCACCCTCCTTGTATTATTGATCCTGGCAAGCTCTTTACCTGAATCTATATCCCAAATCCCTGTCTTGGCAGCTGACTTGTATGTCACCACCAGCTTTTTACCATCTCGACTCACTTCGCAGTTATAAGGACCTTTATCAGTCTGGAAACGACGGGTGATCATCCATTTCTTGACATCAACTTCCACCACCTCATCAGTGCCGTTATTAACTACATAAAGAAATTTGTCATTGGGATGTGGGTAGACCCAGGTTGGCTTTTCCTTCGGCATAGAATGGGCTCCCATTTTGTGCGTCATACCACCCATCTTTTTCATGTCATGTTTCCCTGTTGAAAGTGTACGGGTTATTACCATCCTCATGGCGTCCAGTTCATATAGCTCACCGGACATCATGGCGACTGAGTAGTGCTTCAGACCGTTATTAAGCAGTCGGGAACCGTGAGGCATTATACCTGTTTCCACACGATCAATTTCAACCATTTCCTCAGGGTCAACAATAGAGATTGTACTTATTTCATCATGACCCCCATGCAAATTGAAATTCACCACATAAAGCAAACCGGTAGCCGGAGATACCTGAAGTGTCGCAGGGAATAGCCCAAGTTCCACCCTGTCAACCATCTCATCAGTTCCCGTCCTGTATTTGTACAAATGGCCAAAAGGGATACCGTGTGCCATGGTAAGATACCAGAATTCACCATCGGGAGAGATATTAATACCATGAGGCCCCTCAATATCAACCGGCCATACACCAACTGGGATTCGCTTTTCCACATGTATTTTTTTACCGTCAAATCGTATCAGAGCAACTTCATCTTCAGATTCAGCAGTTACATAAATGTAATAGTCTCTACATAGTGATGATGAAATAAAGAATATTGTTAAAAGAAATAAAACACTAATCCCTCTGTTTAATCTTATCATCAGTCTGTTTCTTTTTTCTCCTTATCAACAAATTTGACCGCATACAGACCGCTATTCATATCTGAGAAATAGACCAGTCCTTTATACGGTTGAGGACCCCAAGCGTTGGGTGCATTGGGGATATAACCGTCAGGTGAGTAGCCATGAAAGAAAGCGATCTCTCTCCCTTGTTTGTATATATCTCCCAGCAATTCACCGGAAATATCTACTACGCGTAATCCTCCCTGGTAATAAGCGGTGTAGAGTGTATCTCCTTGAACCCATAAATTGTGGGATCCGGCCTCCGGAACTTGGTAAAGAGCCACTTCTTCAGGATTATGGGTATCCGTCATATCGATAAAGTGAAATCCTCCGCGGGGATTGGATACACGTCCCATGGATTCAGCATTTGAATCTCTAAAAGGAAACCATTCATCACCCATGATCACAAAGAATTTTCCAGTGGATTCACTCAGGAAAGGAAAGGCGGCATGATTCCTGCCTGTCTGATCCTCCTTGTAAGAAATTGAAACTGGATTTTTAAAATTACCTTTTCCAGCGATCTGGAGAAGCGGATTTGACTGAATCATGGGAAGATTTCGCTCAATGAAAGGAAGACCTCCCACGTCAACCATTTGGACACCGTCCGTCCAGTTGGACGTGTAGGCAATCCCGTCTACCACCCATACATCATGGATTGAGTGTCCGGGAGTTTTCAGTTCAAAAACAGAAACCCGTTCAGGCTCGCGAGGATTTTCAATATTAATAATATCAAACTTGCGGCCGTTATTGACAGCAAAAACATGATTCTGATAAACAAATACATTGTGAACTCCACCAGTCAGGTCATCATTATATTCTGATAGAATTTCTACATTGTACGGATCTGAAACATCCAAAATGACGATACCGTTCTTGCGGTTTGATGCTCCTTCCCGTGAGATGACACATACTTTCCCATCTTCAGAAACTTTCACATCATTTACGGTTCTGGCATCTACTGTAATGGTGTCAATAGAAACAATATTTGATGGATCAGTGACATCCCAGAAATAAGCCTCGCCATTGGCTCCCCAAGTTCCCGTAACGGCAAAATCTTTACCCGCATGTTGGCCTACCCCGGGCCATACCCACAGATCAGATGTAGCCACAGAAGACACAAGACCATGACCTACCAGTTCCATCTCAGTTCTTACGTCGCGAGGTACCACTTTAATGATTTTACTTGCTGTGTATCCTCCGGTTGTGGCACGAACTGTAAATATGCCGGCAGTTTCAGCAACAAATTTCCCAGTTTGAGTCACTTGAGCATTGGCAGGCAATCCTATACCGTAGTCCGCCACACCTGTCCACGAAAATTTGACCGGAACATCTGGAACAGCTTTTCCTGACCTCGTGAGCGGAGTTGCTGTAAAGTGAATAACATCTCCAGTCCGGGCATCTTCAGCAGGAGAAGATAGGGACATGCCCCTGACCGGATTAGAAATGATGCGAATATTATGTGTGGCAGTGATGTTCTCCACGGATGCCTCAACAGTGATACGCCCCATAAGTTTAGCCGACAAATTCCCGTGCGGATCAAAGTCGGCTACCCTCGGTTCACGAGATTTAAGTGTCACAACGGCATTTTTCCTTTCCAATCCTGCTTCATCATAGACTGTAGTTTTAAAGCTAACAGTTGTACCCTCGTAAATGGTCTCGGCTGGATCCACAAACGTGACAGATTTCAACGGAGGATAGGGTATTTCCACAGGCATGGTACCTCTAACGCGGTCTTCTCTTTTTCTTGTTATGGTACGTGCATTAAGCTCATGAGACCCCGGCCTGAAAGCTTTCACTTTCACCACAGCAACACCCGATGAATCACTTAACCTAGGATCGGTGGTTAGAGCTCTTCGCCTGCCATATATATAGAAAGGATTTTCAACTATTGCACCCTTGTCATTCATGAGTGTAATGCGAACTCGAGCAGAATCACCTACCTCGATGGTAAGCTCTTCAGGTTCAAAGGTGAAATAAAGCGAATCTTTCTCAGATTCTTCCGATGCTTCTTCCTGTGCAAAAAGATTACAAGAAAAAATCAGAAATAAAATCGAAGTGATGTGTTTAGTCATGATTTTGTCCTTTTAGTTAATCGATCTCTTTTTTCTCATCCTCGGAAACGAGCCTGATGGCATAGAGACCACTGTTCATATCGGCAAAAAAGATAAGGTCTTTGTATGGCTGTGCACCCCAAACCATGGGTGCGTTGGGTAAGTATCCATCCTTATGGGATGATAGGAAAAATGCAATCTCTCTCCCTTGCTTATAGAGGTCGCCCATGAGTTCACCGGAAATATCAAGGAAACGAAAACCACCTTGATAAAACGCGGCCATGAGAGTATCACCCTTAACCCACAAGTTGTGTGAGCCAGCTTCCGGTACTTGATAAATAGCCACTTCCTCAGGATTGTCTGGATCATTAAAATTTACAAAATGGAATCCGCCCCTCGCGCTGGATGGTTCATTTTTGTTTGCGTTGAGCCCAAACGGAAAATCCTCATCACCGCCAATAATATAAAAATCTCCTGTCGATTCACTGAGGAATGGAAAGACTGCATGATTCCGGCCCGTGGGATCTTTTTTATATGAAATGGGTATCGGATTCGAGGGGCTTCCCTTTCCCGCTCTTGATAAAAGCGGGTTTGCCCGTATCATGGGCATGTTACGTTCATTAAATGCCAGCCCACCCACATCAACGGCATGAACACCATCAGTCCAGTTGGCAGAATAAGCAATCCCGTCAATCACCCACACATCATGTATGGAGTGACCCGGTGTTTTCAATTCATAAGTACCAACACGATACGGGCTGCTGGGATCCTCAATGTTGATTATATCGAATTTTCTTCCATTATTCACCGCATATACATGATTCTCATAAACAAATGTATTGTGCACACCACCCGTCATATCATTATTGAAGGTGGACAGGATCTCCACATTAAAAGGGTCAGACACATCGAGTATCACAAAGCCATTTTTTCGGTTGGAAGCTCCCTCTCGTGTAATGACCCCAACTTTACCATCATCGGAGATCTTTACATCGTTTACCGTTCTGGCATCAACCTTGACTGTATCGATAGTCTTCATATTCTCAGGGTCAGTGACATCCCAGAAATAAGCGTTTCCATCAGCGCCCCATGTCCCTGTCAAAGCAAAATCCTTCCCCTCATGTTTCCCTATGCCCGGCCAGATCCACAAATCTGAAGTATAGACATCTGGAACAAGACCATAACCCACTAGTTCTACCTCTTTTTTGACATCTCTGGGGACAACTTTGATCGCCTTCTGAGCCGAATAACCCCCAGAAGAAGCATAGATTGTGTAAAGTCCTGACGTCTCCGCCACAAATCTGCCATCCTGGGAAATCTGACCCGATGCTGGCAGTCCGATACCGTAATCAGCAATGCCAGAATAGGAGAAGTATACTGGAGCATCTTTCACTGTTCGTGAACCCCGGGCCAAAGCCGTCGCCTTGAAATGAACTACATCGCCTGTCCGTACTTCGTCAACCGATGATGAGAGTTCCATTCCCCGAACAGGGTTCTTGACAACTCTGACATCAACAGAGTTGGTAACATTGTCTACTTGTGCTATCACCTTCACTCTACCAGTGGATTTTGCGTTCAGATTACCAAAATCGTCAAATTTTGCAACAGAACTGTTAGTGGTTGTAAAAGTCAAATCTGTTTCGTCGCGTGTCAAACCAGCATCATCGTAAACAGTCGCCTTAAACTGCACAGATGTCCCTTCATACATCTTAGCAAAGGACTGATCAAATTCAATTCGGGCTAGCGGTGGATACGGAACTGTTATTGGCATTTTATCCTTCACACGGTCAAGCCGTTTAGTCGATATACTCCTGACGTTTAACGAAAGATCTCCAGGCCTGTAAACTTTCACTAACACATTAGCGACTCCTGTGGAATCACTGATCCTTGGATATACCGATACAGTACCCCTTTTTCCGCCGTGGATATAAAATGGACTATTGGCAGATTCGCCCTCATTTTTCAACAACCGAATAGTGACCACGGCAGAGTCACCCACTGACAGATAAAGTGAATCGGGGTCAAACTGGAAGTAGAGTGAATCGCTTGATTCTTCGCTCTCTTCCTGGGAAAAAAGTATTGTGGCTGAAAATGTAACAACAATAAATACTTGGCTCAATCTCATTATATTATCTCCTTGAATCACGGTTTAGTTGTGGAATTCTTCCGGGTGTATAGGGTGCGCCAACTCTATCCAGTTCATTTTCGATTGACACAATTTCTCGTTTAAAAATCTGCTGAATCTCTCTCAGAACTGGCTCTAGCTCTTCTCTTGCAATCTGATATCCATCGCGATGCGTCTGAGTGGGAGCAGATGTGGCACTGATGGTACCATACACAGCACGATTGATCCGATCTGAGATAGATAGCGAACGATCGATATCCAGTCTGGAGGAAAGCCTATCACCATAAAGAGAGATTTTTATATCATTCAGACGTGATTGAATGTCCTGAATATCCGATAATATATTGACATTATCTCCTTTAACTGATTTTGCAGCCACCCTCATTTTATTAAGACGATTTTCTATATCATCAATAAGATTTCCGACAGCTCTCAAAATCGATTGCAGATCACTCACCTTTTGTTGAAAGTCAGCCAAATCACGTCGATTTTGAGTTTCCAGCGTCACATTGGCCAACGTCACAACATTAAAGGATACAGATTCAGTAAGTTTAGTTTCGATACCGTCAACAATTTTGGACATAGCGACCGTGTAAGTGCCAGGAGCAACATACGTACCCATTGCCGGTTCTTCCTTGTTTACATCACTTTCGGTAATTGGTCCTGGGGACGAATATCGAAAATCCCATTCCACTTCATGGACACCTGAAGAAGGGCTTTTCTGAAGACGTCTAACCACCCGACCAGCATTATCTTTCAAAGTAAACTGAAGCTTGGGCTTCAACTCCATATTTTGAGCTCTCAATTCATCCAGGGATGGATATTTGATGTCACCGCCTTCTTCACGAATTTCATCTTCTTTTTTGCGGCGTATTGATTCAAGGGTTTCAATATCATCTTTTAAATAATACTTGAACGTAGCAGCTACATTTGGATTTTCTGAAGTAAAAAAACTTGCACCTTGAAATGACTTTCCACTGCCACCAATTCGGGTACTTTCCATAAAAAGAAGAGCATCCTTTACCGGAAACAAAATAGCTTCCTGTTTCATTTTTTCCTCGGAGAAAGATCGAAATGTCGAGTAATCATCCAGGATGTAAAAACCACGTCCAAAAGTACCCAAAACCAGATCATCTTCTCCTCTGTGTATTGCAAGATCTCTGACGGCAATTGTTGGCAACCCACTCTTTAACTGCTTCCAATGTTTTCCACCGTCTACAGAAAAGAAAACGCCAAACTCTGTTCCAGAAAATAAGAGATCTGGATTTTCGTAATCTTCAGCAATAGAGTAAATACTTCCTCGTTTAGGAAGATTAGATGAGATCGATTTCCATGTTTTCCCTTTGTTAGTACTTTTTAGTAGGTACGGTGTGAAATCACCCCTCTTGTGATTATTAAATGCGGCATAAACCACATTTTCATCATGTTGTGATGCAATAATCATGTTGACATAAGTCTTATCAGGCACACCCGGAAATCTGCTTATTTTTTTCCAGGTTCTTCCCCCATCCTCTGTCACATGGATCAGTCCATCATCACTACCTACGAACAGAAGATCTCTGTTAAGGAGAGATTCATGAAAAGCCACCAAAGTTCCATACTTTGAGGTGGATCGGTTCTTTTCAATAGCTTCAAAACTCCAGACTCGTCCCATAACTTTCAACTGATTTCGGTCGATCTGCCTTGTCAAATCTTCGCTGATCACCTCCCAAGATTGACCTCGATCATCAGAGCGGAACATTTTATTAGCCGCGAAATATATTCGTTCCGGAACATGGGCACTCACATGTAATGGCGCATCCCAGTTCCAACGATAGGCATCTTCTCCACGACGAGCTCGAGGCTTGATATCGACCCTTTCTCCAGACTGTTTGTCGAATCTGTAGAGGTTGCCGTACTGATATTGGCTGTAAACAATATTAGCATCATCAGGATCTATCTGTGATTCAAACCCGTCCCCACCAAGTGTGACAAACCAATCATCATTCGTAATACCGTTTCGATTCGTAGTTCGTGATGGGCCGCCCAAGCTCCAGTTATCTTGAGTTCCACCGTAGACATTGTAAAAAGGAAGATCGTTATCAACGGCAACTTTATAAAACTGAGTAACAGGCAAATTTGCTTTAAAATGCCAGTTCAGAGCATTATCAAATGTTTCATAAATACCACCATCGCAGCCGTTTAGCATATGATCTGGATTTTCCGGGTTTATCCAAAGTGCGTGATTGTCTACATGTTTATCTTTTTCACCCAAACGTTGAAATACCTTCCCACCATCGTAGGAAACCATGTTGTAAGTGCTCATTGAAAAAAGAGTATTAACGTCAGTTGGATGTGCAACAATTTCCTGATAATAATTTCCACTGGTCACATAATCACTCATCTTTTTCCAGGAGGAACCCCGGTTGGTTGATCTGTATGTGCCCTGCTGCCCATTCATGGCTTCAACAATAGCATAGATAACGTCAGGGTTGGCCGGTGAAACGGCCAGACCAATTCTGCCCATAACTGTTGAAGGAAGACCTCTTTTCAGTTTTTCCCAGTTAACACCTCCGTCTGTTGTTTTATACAGTGCTGAACCAGGGCCACCACCCACCAGTGTGAATACATGTCTCCTACGCTGATGAGCCGCTGCATAGAGCACATCTGGATCTCTGGGATCCATAATGAGGTCAGTCACGCCTGTGTGCTTATCAAGCTCCAACACAGCTTCCCATTTATTACCACCATCTGTACTTTTGAAAACGCCTCTGTCTCCGCCTTCACTCCAAAGTGGACCGATAGCCGCAACATAAATCAAATCAGAATCTCTAGGATCAATAATGATCTTGCCGATATGTTCTGATTCTTTAAGTCCCTTGTTTTCCCAGGATTCCCCGCCATCACGAGAAAGGTAAACACCATCCCCATAAGCAACACTACGCTGATTATTGTTTTCTCCTGTTCCCACCCAAACTGCATGAGGATTATTGGGATCAAGAGTTACACATCCTATGGAATAGGAGCCCTGCCCGTCAAAGATTGGTTTGTATGTAACCCCGCTATTAACTGTTTTCCAGACTCCGCCAGAGGATGTTGCTACATAATATTCATGATAATTATCGGGATTAACTGCAAAATCAGAAATCCGGCCGGATGTTAATGCGGGTCCGATTGTTCGAAACTTGTATGCACTTAAAGAAATATCATCCAAATAATAGTTACTTCTGGAGTTTTCATTTTCATCTTCACTAGCAAAAAGAAACGAGAATAATATTAAAAAGGCAAATAATCCAAAACGCTTAAAGCATTTCATAATTGTATCCCATATAAAAGTGATCACCACAAAGCGTTGGTTAAAACCAAAGCTTAAGTGATCTGAATATCTTTTTCAGCCTCGAGCCGATTATCCGGAAATGAATCCGGGATTGTAAACCGTGCTCTGAATATAGGAATATTTTAGATTAACCGCCTGTCAAAACAGGAATTTATAAACAGATTAATAAATCCTTTGAAATGCTCAGATTACTGATTCTTACTGTCTCCTTTCCCCTAATCCTATTTTCGAATGGGACGGGAGATGACCTCATTGACCCAGTTTCATTTCCCCGTCCATCCATTGAGGCCTTAAGAATCAGTGAAGAGATCACTGTTGACGGTTACTTGAATGAACCTGCATGGATGCTGTCAGATTCAATTACACAGTTTTTCCAGACCAAACCTTATGCTGGTGCACCAGCGACTGAAAAGACTACCGTAAGAACAATCTATGATGATAAATATTTTTATGTATCCGCCATCTGTTATGATAGCAATCCTGCAGGAATTATCGCCACCAGCCTGGAACAGGACTTCGATTCCCAAAATACAGATGTATTCGGTTTATCGCTGGACACATTTTATGACCGAAAGAGTGCTTTTATATTTCTTTTTAATGTCAATGGTGCTATTAAGGATCTTTATATAACAAATGATGGGGCAGGATACAACCCAAACTGGGAAGGTATCGTACACCGAAAAACGAGGACCTTTGAAAAAGGGTGGCTAATTGAGATGGCCATTCCATTTACCACCCTTCGTTTTGACAATAAACAGAAAGAACAGAATTGGGGAATCAATTTTCTTAGACGTATCCGGCGAAAGACCGAAGATGTCTATTGGTCTCCTCTTCAAAGGCATGAACGACTACTCAAGATCTCAAAAGCTGGGACACTAAATGGCCTAAGAGACATTCAACCATCCAGGAATCTTGGAATCAAACCTTCTGTTGTTAGCGATATGAGTTTGGGAGAAAACAGTGTGGCATCTGGAGAAATTGGTCTTGATGCAAAATATGGGATCACGCCTAGCTTGACTCTGGATATGACCTATAATACAGATTTCTCACAGGTTGAGGCTGATGATGAAAGAATTAACCTCACAAGATTTCCTATTTTCTTTCCAGAAAAGAGAGACTTTTTCCTTGAAAATGCCAACATTTTCACCTTTGGTGATATAAGCAAATTGGATTACAGGATGGCCCCAAACAGGTACAGTAGAGAATTTTTTCTTTTTAATTCTCGTCGTATTGGCCTTGAACAGGGCGCAGTAATTCCCATTATTGGTGGAGGAAGGCTAAGCGGGAATATCGGAAATTATGAAATAGGTGCCCTCAATATGCAGACCAAAGGAACAGACTTGGTTGATCCAACCAATTTTGGTCTTTTTCGTTTACGCCGAAAGATTCTTAAACAGTCCAATGTAGGATTCATGATGATCAACAAATCCTCCCCTGTTTCTTCAGTGAATCAGAGTTACGGGGTGGACGCCAATTTTCAATTCTTTAGATATCTAATATTATATGCCTATCATGCAAGGACAAAGGAACCGATTCCGTCAAATCAAAACAGTGCCTCAAGAGTAGCCATTGCGTGGCGAGATCAGTTCTGGAATACTTCCTTCTACTACAAGCAAGTAGGTGAATCATTTAACCCAGAAGTGGGATTCATACGTCGGACTGGTGTGAATGAAGCTTACGGCACCCTTGGTATCCACAAACAGCTGAGAGATCATCCTGTCTATGAGATCAATCCATATGTTGAAATCAATCAAATAGAAAAACCTAACTCAGAAATCGAAACCCAAACAGTGAGTATGGGCCTGGACTTTATCTTTGCGGATGGTGCCCGGATGATGAACAAAATCATCAAAAACAGAGAAGGTGTTTTTTATGCTTTTCCTCTCTATGGCGTGATGATTGACACAGGCGATTATAAATTCACCAGCTATTCTTCCTATTTTATTTCCAACAAAAGCCGTCCTGTTTCAGCTACCGTTGGAATATCCGGAGGCAGTTTTTACAGCGGGACACGCAGATCTGTCAATTTCAATACTGAATTTAGAATAGGATACCGCTTTTCAATGCAATTGAAAACACAGCGCAATGAGATTAGCCTCCCAGGATCAGACTTTACTGCAAACACCTATTCTGCCAAGATCAAGTACAATCATTCAACCACACTACTCAATACACTTTTCATTCAATACAATGAAGCAGACAAAAAGCTAATAGCGAACGCAAGGATAAACCTGATCCATTCGCCATTGAGTGATCTATTTGTCGTTTATTCAGAAGTACGGGATATGGAAAACACAAACGATAAAGTAGGATATATAGCTATCAAGATTACCAAACTGTTTGGTATTTGATCTTTCCTTTTAAGCTTCGTAAACCGTCTTCCCTCCCACAACTGTTCTCATAACACCAATATTTTTGATATTATCCGGTTCAGTGTCATGGGGGTCTTTTTCCAGCATAACAAAATCGGCCAGCTTTCCTTCTGTGATGGATCCTTTCAGATCTTCTTCAAATGAAGCAAAGGCACCGTTGATTGTGCATATTTTTAGCGCTTCAGAAACCGAGATACGTTGGTTCGGGCCCCAGATTCGGCCATCAAAGTCCTTCCGGGTTACCATACTTTGTATGGCCATAAGTGGTTCGTAAGGTCCCGGTGTGTAATCAGATGCCCCCGCTACCGGAATATCATAATCAAGGAATGAGCGGTGGGCAAACATAGACTTCATCTTCTCTTCACCATACTCCACCCATTTGTTTCCGTGATAGTGTACATAGGTGTAAAACGGCGTAGGTATTGATCCCGTTGCTTTAATCCGTTGCAACAGCAGTGGATTAATAAGGGAGCAGTGTTCAAGTCTGTGCCTTACATCCGGTCGCGGCCATTTCTTAATTACACGCTCATAAGCGTTCAGAACCATGTCGATGGTAATGTCTCCGTTGGCGTGAATACCCACCTGGAAACCGTTTCGATGAGCGTCTTCAACCGCTTCATGGATCTCTTCCTGAGTCATGGTAAGAATCCCGTAGTCGTTGGGCCTTCCTTCGTAAGGAGTACTCATACGCATGGTACGCTCCGAGGCAGAACCGTCAGCACCATATTTCACACCGCCAATTCTGAGATTCGTATCACCGTAGCCTGTATAGAGTGCTGATTCTTTCAAATCGTTATACAGTTCATCACCGCGTATCATCATATAGACGCGAAACCGCATCTCACCAGCTTCAAGTGCGTCTCGGTATGCAATCATATTGTTCCTGCTGCAACCAGCATCGTGTACAGTTGTCAAGCCAGAAGAGGTCATCAGTTCAGAAATCAGTTTTACACCAGCTTGTCTCTGTTCTCTTGTGATTTCAGACGGGATCAGTTTGGTAATCATATAGTTCGCCCGTTCAGCAACCCGACCATCAAGTTTTCCATCTCTCCTATAAAACTTGCCATGTTTCGGATCGGGTGTTTCAGCTGTAATACCCGCCAATTCAAAGGCTTTACTGTTATACCAGGCTGTATGTCCGCCCCGGTGTCGTATATGAACAGGATTGTCAGGTGCCGCTTCATCCAGATCTTCCCGTCTCAGTTTTCTTCCATCCTTGACTTTAGTATCATCGTACTTGAAGCCCGTAATCCATTCTCCTTTGGGCGTATTTTGGGCGCGCTCGTTAATGGCCTTCTTTATGGCATCTATAGAACGTAAATCACAATTAACTGATACAAGTTCAGAAACGCCACCTCCGGCTGGATGTGAATGGGAATCAATAAATCCGGGAACAAGGGTCATCCCTTTCGCATCGACAACCTTGGTTTTTCTCGTAGCAAGATTCAATATATCAGCATTAGAACCGACGGCCATGAAGCGGTCACTCTTAACGGCAAAAGCTTCTGTTTTAGGTATTACTGGATCGGAGGTATATATCTGCCCATTATGAACAATCAAATCAGGTACACTACCGACGCTGTTGCCTTTACCAAAATAAAGGACACCCGCCGCCATACCCATTGCTGCCGAACCGCCGCTGATTAAAAATTCTCTTCTTGAAATCATTTGAACCTCCTATTCCAAAAAGTGTTTTGAAACATCCAATGATAAATGTCTCAAAGAACCTCCAGGAGCTGAGTTCACTAAGATAGCAATAACAAACTCCTCTTCTGGTATTAAAATAAGCATCGCCATTCCCCCAACTGATCCCCCAGAATGACCGACCCATCTCCCCCCACTTTCCGTTTCACCCATTCGCCACCCGAGACCATAATTGGTACTCTCTCCATCTGTGGTAACCATGGATGTTTGCCAATAACTTATGGTCTCCTTATTAAGGATTGTTTCATCAAAATGAGCAAGCCCAAAAATAACCAAATCTCGTGTATTTGAGACAAACCCTCCACCTGCCCATTTGTAGCTGTTGTCAACATATGGCGCCTCTCTCCTAATATTAAAAAAATGGAAATCAGCAATATTGATTAAAGGTCTAATATTATAGAAGGTAGCGAGGTTCGTCAATGAAGAGTCCCGATGCTCAGGTGAGATGCTGTACAAACCCAAGGGATTGAAAACATTTCGCTCCATAAAGGTTAGAAAATCCTGTTTTGCAACATTTTCCATGATGGCGCTTACCAGATTCCACGCATAGCTGCTGTAACTATACCCAGTTCTAGGTTGGAACAAGAGTGTATCAGCAGAAAAGATTTCCAACCCGGCTGTAACTGAAGGATAGAATTGATTATTGAGCATTTCATCTCCGCGGTAATGCCGAACTCCCGCAATATGACCCATCAATTCACGTGTTGTAATGGGCCATCTTTTCTCAGGAAAGCTGGGAACATACTTTTGCACAGGAGCATCAAGATCCAGCAGTCCTTTCTCATACAGGATAGCCACTCCTGCAGCAGTTACCGTTTTGGAAACACTGCCGATTCTCATACGCGTATCAGGGGTTACCGGTTCACTATTCCCCTTGTCAGCGTAACCGAACCCTTGAGACCAGACTATTCTTCCCTTGTTGGCTACTGTTACAGAAAGCCCAGGAATAAAATGTTTTCGCATGAATTTTCGTATCGTTTGCGCCGCTTCCTCAGTCGCTTCGTTAATGCCAGCAATGAGCCCGGATGTTAAGGCAATAATTATCAGAACTGTTTTAAACTTCATCTTTAAAACCGTTTCTAACGCTCTCTCCAAGTAGTGATGATTCTTCCAGGTAAAGCACCGGTGGGGTTTCCCTTGTCGATAACAAACTTACCCGAGACTAGAACATACTCCATACCTTCAGGATATTGATGAGGCTCGAAAAAAGTGGCAGTGTCTCGGATCTTCTCTAGGTCCATGATCACAAGATCAGCAACATTTCCTTCTCTAACTGAACCACGATCCTTCAACCCAAGAACCATTGCCGGAAGTGACGTCATAGAACGAACCGCATCTTCAACTGAAAGGACACCTTTCTCCATAGCATATTTTTTGATTTTTCGCGGAAATGTTCCATAAAAACGGGCATGGACAAAACCGTCCTCAGGAAGAGCTAATCCTCCGTCTGAGGCTGTCATGACCCAAGGCTGAGCAGCATAGGTTTCTACATCAACTTCAGACATGGAAAAACCGCGTAGTCTCCCGCCACCTCGTCGGTCCTTATCCCCTTGCAAGGCCAGCTGAATGGCCACTTCCACCGGATCCTTTTTCATTTCTCCAGCCAATGCCCGAAGTGTTTTTCCGACATATTTCTTTTTTGGATGATCCATCACAATAATATTCTCAGGCCCGCCTCTTCGAATGATCTCAAAAGCGATGTCCCCTTTTAGAATTGCCAGGCTGTCCTTGTTTACCATAACCCGCCTCAGTCCCTTTTTGTGATCTTCACTGCTAACCCAGCCCGGGATGAGCCTGGTATTGCCGTCACTGCCGGATGTATTATAGGGGTACTGGTCGGCCCAGATGTTGACGCCCCTGTTACGCGCCCGCTCAATAAGATTGACCGCACCTGATGATGATCCCCAAAAATCGGATCCCCTAGCCTTGATGTGAGTGCAGACGCAGGTGACGCCGGTAGCTTCAGCAATTTTGATTGTTTCGTTGACTGACTCCAGAATTCCGGCCTGTCCCTTAGGTTCAGGTGAGCTTGGAAACCACCACATGGGCCCCTCTCCAGATCCCCTTTCATGTTCCACAAATACACCGTCGTACTCCTTTAGAACACTTACAACTTCGATCATCTCATCCGTATGGCTCCAACGCCCAGGGACGTATTCAAGCCCGGCTGACATTCCTGAGGCACCTTCTTCCATACCCTGTTT
>JYMV01000264.1_pt1 | contig 49291 bp, 30 predicted proteins | sample 338911 | NCBI WGS metagenome assembly JYMV01 (sample SAMN03354496, study PRJNA234377) | hydrothermal vent metagenome | biome: Deep sea; feature: Hydrothermal plumes at the Eastern Lau Spreading Center, Western Pacific Ocean; material: Seawater | place: Tonga | collected 2009 | depth 2000 m m | reverse complement strand
CTACGTAGTCTTCGACCTCGCCGTTAACGGTAAGCCCAGTCGCTCGTAACCCACCAACATCGCTAAAGCGGAACCGAGCATAGGTATTACCGGCAACGGATTCAGGTTCAAGTGGAGCTTGCAGGGCGATCGCATTCAGCCCGGCAGAAAGTTGCATACTAAAGGCGACCTGTTCGCTAGCATCATCCCAGTCGCCGTCGCGATTAAAGTCAATCCAAGCGTCCAACAGACCGTCGGTAGTGGCAGTGACTTCTAACAACGTTGAAACGAATGGATTGAAGAATCCGATCGTTGCTCCGCCCACACCAGTCACTCCGTCCGCATCATCACCGGTCAATTCAACTTGTCCACCATCACGGGCAATCGGATTTAGGTTCAGGTCAAGATCGGCGTCAATGATTGCTTGTGTAATCGCTGCGGCTATCGCATTGGCATCATCGGCAGGATCAAAATTAACAACTAAATTGCCAACGGTAAATCCATCCGCAACAGACGTGTCTTCAAACTCGAACGTGTAAGTTTTGGATGTATCCGAAATCGTAAACGTGTCACTATCCTGAACATTAGCAACCGCTGCTGCGGCACTAAACCCAGTGGCACCGTTATCACTAACGTCATCAGTACTAGCGCGCGTGATTGTCACGACTGGTCCGACAGCTATGGCACTTACATTTGTTATCGTGGCAGCATTAATTGCATTGGCAATCGCCGTCGCAATATCCGCTTCAGTATCAGCCACGTTAACGACAACTTGGACGTTACCGGCAGTAAAACCACCAGCGGCTAAATCGATTTCGAAATTCGTTGTGCCAATATTCAGAATCTCACCGTCAACAGCCGTCGCGCCGGTTGCTGAGACCGTTACGTCGATCGAATCTTCAATGATGATATTCCCTGAAGTACTAGCCGCATCAAACGCTAAGCCAGGAGCGAACGTTGTATCAACGTTATACCCCTCACCGTCAAGGTCGTCGGTTACCGTTGGCTGGCCATCTACATCTCGGTCAACTCGTTCACCTAGGAATACATCGCTGCCCGACATATGAATCGCTGGATTGTGCCCACTAATCGTTGGATATGCATTCTGCGGTGGAGTGCCGATTCCATCGGGAGCATCACCCGTATCGTAATCAACGACGCCAATTTGTATTGCATAGAAGGTCTCGCCCGATAGCTGATTTGGCTTCAGCGGATTGGTTGCGAGATCTTCGATTTCGCGGACAAATCGAGGTGTTTGCACATCCCACTCATCAACCAAGAAAATATTTGCATTGTTCGTGCTAACCGTTGCCGCACCAGTAACAATTATTTCATTGCCACGGTTTGGAGTCGCCACGACTCCGCTAAGTTGAGTCTGTTGATTAATCGCTTGGATAATCTGCACTGCCGTCTGCGTGGCATCAAAATAATCCATTGGCAATACATTCACAGCGACTGCCGCGGGATCACCAGGATTGCCACCAACTTTGATTAGTCCCGTTTGGTTTACGTTTAGTGAATGCGCTGCTGTTGATCCCAATGCTATCAACGCCGTACCAGGAACACGGGACGGATCCAACTCCAATCCAGCGCCTTTTACCGCAACGATAATTTCATTCATAAACTGAGTCAACGTGGTGGTATTGGTAAAATCAATGCGGGTGTTACCTAACGTAATACTCGGATCAACGTCAGTGTTATTGAACTCAAATGTCACAGGATTATTTGCACCGAATTGGATGACAAATTTCTCCGCATCTAAAATTCCACTGACAGCGCCAGCTATAGTCGGTACTTTGATACCGAACTCGGGACGCACACCAGGTGTACCTTGTTGAGTAAGTTCACTGTCAATGGTGACCAACACGTGGTTTAAACTACCACCGACATGTAGTAACCCGTCAGTGAGTGCTTGCGTATCAAGATTCAACCCAGCAGCATTTATCGCCGCGGAGATTTTAGTGGCAAGCACCTCATGCGTGTCCTCGGTTGTAAAGTCGATTTGCACATCGCCGTTTGCTAGGTCTGCGGTATTCACGCCATCGGCAAAATCTCCATCTTCGAATTCAAAGATAACGAACTTCGATCCATCATCGATCGTGAAGAAGTCAGTATCTTTAACACCACCGGCAACGCCGGACTGAGTGAGGCTTGGTGCCAAACTAATATCCAGAATATGTGTCTCGTTGGTACCAAGATGGACTCGCCCTTCACCTAAGTTCACAGGGTGCACACCCAAAAATGTTGACTGAATCGCCACGACCATCGAATCTGCAATCTCATCAACTGTGCTATTTACCGTATAAGGCACGGCAATACGTCCCGGAATCACACTACTTGGTGTATCACGGTCAAATTCAAATTGAATCGGAGCGATATTTCCTTGTCGAATGGAGAAGAACTCGCCGTCGACAACTCCGCCAAGACCACCAGCTTCTGCTGGGATTTGAATCTGCAATGTCTGTGGTACTTGAACTGAGTAACCTCGTTCAAACTCAAAATCTGCGTTAATTCCGTTTAAGTCACGAACCAAGAACGTATCACCATCACTGATATTGATTCCAGCTTCGGCGTCAAGCTTCCAATAGTCAAGATTTGCAATTTCAATTGTGTAAATACGATCTGGCGTCCAGATCCCGGAAAGCGGAGTTAATCGAATCGTGTCGTTGGTTACGTTGTAGCTAAACGAATAGTCGATACCATCCTTGAGTAGTTCGCCGTTGCGTCGAACAATGACTTTTTCGGTTGTCACGCTGTTGTCAGCAATACCAATACCTTCACTCGGGTCAGCAGGTTCTTGGCCGTCATTGAGCCTAATTTCAAAACTAGATACGACCTGGTTGCTGCTAAGACTCACGACCGTCAAGCCATCATTTTGATCGACACCTAGTGGGTCATTATCTAGCGGTACAATTAATCGCGAAGACGGACCCGAGAAGTCGGCACGATCAATCGCACCTCGATCAATAAACACGTTTTCACCGATACCACCTACCGGTTCCGAACCAGGATCATCGACTCGCAATTGCCCGCGCAAATCTCGTGTGGGAGCAATGATGGGAGACTTAGCAATTCCCAGTGGATCTTTGACTAGCACGAACCCAAAGCGGTCTTCGAGTGATCCAACGGAACTATCGATCGCTGGGTTTGGAACAGTACTAGTACCAGCACTCAGGTAAAAATTGTTCGTAGCCGCATCGACAAACAATGGGTCGATTGCTTGTTGCGCGAATACTTCTGACGACCCTGTAAGATTCTGAACATTGTCTTGATAAACTGAGGCGGCAATGATCGTTGTGCCAGAGGATGCATCAACTGCAATTCCAGTACCCAAGTTCGCCAAGATATTATTTAAGATGGTTGGGCTGGCATTTTGATCAACTTGAATCCCCGTCTCGCCATTATTCGTTCCGTAAACGGTATTATTCAAAATCCGACCAAATGGTACGGCTCCCAATGGTAGTACATCGGTACCACTATAGCGAATACCACCACCGACGTTACCGTGCAGTAAGTTATTAGAGATGGTGACACCTGGAACGAGGCGTTGGGTATTTAATTCACCAAGGAACCGAGCGGGACCCATATGCGACGAATTCCCTTCAGCGGGGTCACGCAGGCCATCGTCACTGAGGATACCCCAATTTGCCGAGTTGGAAATCTGGTTTGAATGGATGATGACTTGCCCCTGTTCACGGAACAGATTGCTGTCGCCAAAGTTGTCTACGGGCGTACTTGTATAGAACACGTCGTCAGCAAAAATACTTGCACGATTGCCGAAACCGCCGGGGGTTGGTGATGTTGCTTGCCAAAACCCGAATGAATTAAGATTAGTTGTTTGATATGCAGTTCGTTGAGCGGTAGACATATCAAGTGTTTGCACGGTTCCGTTAAGGTTTACGGTCAAGCGCCCAGCACCTTCTAGGCCACCCGATGGATTCCACGTATAAGTCCAATCGACGCCAACACCCGGTGTCAGCGGGATCGGTGTTCCCGTTCCACTACCACCTAAATGTGCTTGCCAAGCTAGGTTGGGACCATCGTTTGTGAAGCGAACACCCATGGCCAAGCGGGAATCATCATCAGCGCCACCAACGTCGAAGTGACCCAACACCAACGGGGCATCAAAATTAGGGTTATTAGCCTCGGTGTGATCCAGCCGGCCTCGTCCTGTAATCTTATTCAATAAACTCAAACCGGAAATCGGTATATCTGCGTAAAACCCTGGAATGGCTCGTCTAAATGTCCCGCCTATTTCACCCGCAAATTCTTCGCCCGTGGCTTCCGAACTATCGGCCTGATAACCCACACCAAAAAACGTACCAAACCATTCCGGATCAGCAATAAAATTGTCATAGATCACATTATGTTTATCTACAGCACTGTCAAAGGTGACCGATTCAGTGTCAAACGACATGCTGATTCGGTAATCACCCACGCGTTCACTGAGCAATTCACCGCTAGGGCTACGCAAAATTCTTCCCACGAGACGATCATCCAATGTAGTGGCTGTATACAATGGCGCGGTATTAAAGTCGGCTGGGTTATAGGCAGGGTCGTGTTTTCCAAGATTGTCCGGAGCACTGCTGACGCCCACATAGTAGACTTGTATTCCACCGGCAGGTGCAGTGAAATTAAATTCAGGATCCAGCCCATTAATATCATCAATACGGTGACCTGGTATTTCCACTCCGCTATTATCAAAGATGCGTAACACCGCATCCAAATCAGATCCTAGCGACTCTGCATCGACTTTGATATTCACCGATTCACCACTGGTAAGTCGGATTTGGAATAAATCTACGTCCGTGGAAGGTGCCGTTTGCCAAAACCCGTTATCACCAATATTTCCATTTGCAACATAACTCGTATTAGTTCCGGTAATCGGTGTATGCGTGGCGGATAGCACGGTATCATTAAATTCACCCACCAAAACCGGCTCGGGTACCGTCAGACTACTTGGATCATTAACAAGATAAGCGTCACCGAAAAGATTTACGACGTTGGTCGTACTGACCGGGAAATAGCCTGGGTCGACCCGCAAATCAGGAAATGCATCATTATTGGTTGGGTCGTTGATCGTACCATCGGATAGCCCGGCGGTTATGTCGACTTGGGAATTTACTTCCAAGCGATTAATCGCGTCACGGACTTGTCGCGCTACTTCCCAATCTTCCATTTCGGAATTAAACGAGATAGCAACGTTGCCGCTTTGCACACCATTGCCTACTGCCGTGTCTTCGTATTCAAAACGGATACTCGATATGCCATCGGATATATCAAAGAACTCCGAATCGTGGATATAAGCACCCGATGAAACGACGAACGAGGTGCCGTCGGTGATCCGATCGTCAACATGCCAAGATCTCGTCGGTATACCACCAACTAGGAAAGGACTCGTTAGACGTACTTCAAGTTGATAAGTACCGGTAACGACTTCATCACCGAGTGAAAGGCCGTTCGGGGAAAATGTGTCATTACCTGCAGAAGAGACGGCAACTTCACCCCGACCCGCCATTCCAATAATAATATCGTCAATATAGACCCCTTCAAAAACATTATTCTGGAATCGCGCGATGTTATGGTATCCATCAACCGTACCTGCAATATCTCCCGCTAAAGGACCATCGTGATACCCGAGTGGACCTTCGTCCAACACATCATGTCCAATGATCCGAATCATATCGTTCCAGATTTTAAATCCATCAGCCCCAACCAACTCGTTTGGTGTGCCCGCCGTATCAACCACCTCCTGTTTGTAGTCTTCAGGCAGTACGTTGCGAACAAAGATATCTTCTAGGTTGTCATGGATTTCATTGGCAACCTCAATCCGCGTCATCCCTTCGTGCACCCAAATCGCAAAAGAACCGGGACCGGCAACACCGTTATCGCCTTCAACAAAATCTGGTAACCCTGTCGTGTCGGTCACATCGGTGACTCCCTCACCGTCCAGATCCGTCAACCCAGGATCGACTAGATCTCCCGGATCATCATTGTTGTGGGTATGGTTATCAATCTTGACTGTTTCGAAATTTAATCGTTCGCCGTTAATGTGGTGTAACACGTCTGGGTCAAGCCGACTGGACAGCTTCTGAACCACATCAGCAGCATCGTCGTTATCACTGATAAAGATAATATTTGAACCGTTATCCGCCAGTGGATTCTTGACGAACGTAAAAGTCTGCGGTCCCACGGTCGTATGATCAATAGTAACCGTGGAATTATTAGGAATGGTCGCACCGGAGGGAGCCACAATCGTGAATCCTGATTCAAATTCAAATACCGTGTTCGCAAAAGTAGTGTCACCATTGGTGATTTGAAAAGTCTGCTCATCACGAATATAAGATCCATCAATTCCATATAGTTCCGAACCGTGCGTATTAATCTCGGTGCTGAAAATTGTGTCACCATAGTTCGTATCGCCAGCCGTATTGAAGTCGAACCGCAATCGGAGATGGTCTGCACCGACAAATCGATTCAAGGGAATACGAACCTGTCGCCACCCGTTGTTGTCGAACATCGGGGCACCTTCGCCCGTATTCGCGGCCACCGCTTGCCACTGGCCGCTGTTATCAGATACGTAAACACGGAATGCATCCTGAGCCGTATCCTCGGTATTGGCAAAGTAGGTGTAGTACAAATAAGGCTGATCGGCCGCACTCACATCGCGCAAACTGAACTCATTGGAAATAACGGTACCATGGGCTCCTCCGTTAAGGTCGTAATTTCCCGCTGCAAATGCCACGCTTGTTATACCCGGTGCAGCACCGCGACTACCGTCGTGCAACGCTCCAAATCCGTGCCCCACATCGGCTTCCCCTCCACGTATGTTGGTCAGGGTAAAGAGGTTTTGTTCGAGGTTGCTGACGACTAGGCCACGGATCTCCGACAAAGGCACCCCTGCAGTATCCCTCAGTTGGATTTCGAATGCTCCGTCGGCAAATACACGAGCCACTTCACCAAAATGATCGTCATCGATCTGAATGGCAACAATTTTTCCGTCATAGGTGACCGCAAACAACAAATCGTTGTATCTGCCCCCTTCGACAACAAAAGGTGGTGCCGTCAGCCCCTGGAAGTTATATTCCAGGTCCACATCGCCTGCGTCCGTTCTCTCAAAAACGGCCACTGAAAAACCTACCTCTGGGTCTAAATCAAAGCCATTAAAAGCATCGCTGGGGGTGTTACCAGGGATGTTATTTTGCATCCGATGCAGATATCCCTCGTGATCAATAGCAAACTGACGACCCTGGTGTTCTGCCAATCCGGTAACAATCGCCTCAGGTTCAACCTGTCCAGTCAGATCAATACGGCCGACGGGATAATGACTTGTCCAGGGGTTTTGGATATTTGAATCACCATCTAAACCTAACGCATTTCCGGTTGCCGTGTCCATCTGAAAGACGATGTTTCTTAACCAGTCCTTCTCTGGGTTAGGATCATTTGGATTTTCCGGAGCTCCGTGGTACCAGTCTCCCACATCGGTTGCAAAATCGAAATCAAAATAACCATCATCACCACGACGTCCAACAGTAAACAGGCGACCATTTCCATCAAACAGCATCGCATCCGTATGGAACCCAACACCGTCTTCGTCCGCACAATCATCCAACGCTCTCACGGCTACGGTTGGGTCTGCTGGATCAGCTTCGTATGTCAAAATTAGGGTTTCGCCCTCATCCGTGGCCACACCGCTGCGGACATCAATTTGAATATACTGGCCAGCCGGTGCATCATTGGGTTCACAGCGAAAAAACTCATCATCCGCGTCAGACGAATATGCAAATAATTCGTTGGCAGCATTAAAATCAAAATCGTTCAGATCCCAACCTGCGTTGGAAAAATTCAATACTTCGGCTACACCGGTAAATGGATCCACCGTCGATATCTGCGAACTGCCTTTTGTTGTCGGGTCATTGCGTAACACATAGAATGTCACATCACCAAGATGCCAATCCACCTCCCGCAAGGCACCATCGTCTGTAAACAGATCGCGTATTTCAGAGTTTTCAAAGGTGGTATGTGGAGAAGCACCTTGAACATCCAGATGATCTTCGCCTATGCGGATTACCGAGTTTACCGGTTCCAAGCGAAAAAGGGGATTCGCAGCTCCCGCAACCAGAAATTGATTTGTTTCAGCAGAGACAACCTGATTGGTCGTAACGGCAACAAAGTAAGTTCCTTCGAGCAAGGAAATTGGACCAATTAAGGGATCGGTGACGCCGAGCGAACCACGGCTCAGGTCTGCTAGTTTACTGTCAACATTAGGTTGAGGTTGGTCGTCAGCGACGTTTGAATCACCGCTAAAGGCTACTAAATTACCGTTCTCAGTATAAATATAGATCGAGGTATTGGCTCGGCCTAACCCATCGGCATAATCCATATCAAAGGTCATTGACCACAGGTTACCGGAGGATGCATTCGGATCTGGATCATCGTCTACATTGCCCTGTAAACCATTTCCATTGACGTTGAATCGGTACCAATCGACATCGGCCGAACCCAGCAGTCTTCCTCCGATACTAGTGGCACCGCGGTCGACTGCCAGAACATTACCTACAAAGTCTGCCGCTGCCCGCGAATTATTGTTGCCCGATTCCGTTTTTTCACCACCAAGGGGTGAGTGAATAGGTTGACCTAAAACTGTCACACCAGTATCTGCATAGGCAATATTAGCGTAGCGTACTGTCGAACCAGCAACCGACTCACGTTCGCCGAGTCGAATGCTCATTTGGTAGGCACCCGAGCTGATACCGGCATCGAGCAGATGAATTCGGTCCGGTGCCGTATTACTGCGAACACGTAGATGATATGTATTGGTTGTACCAACAGGTCCTGGCATGACTAAACGCAATCCTGGATCGCGTTGGTTAGTTTGCCAATAATCAACTCCACCCACCCCATCTACTTTACCCATTGGATGGGCCGCTGCAGGAACACTGCTATCTTGAAACAGCGCGATTTTTCCGTTGGTTTCGTTTAATGAGTTTGTAGATCTGGCAAGGACCGTACCGGTGCCATCAATGAGTTCAATAATTGCGTCGAGTGAATGGGTTGTATGGTCAAAGTCAACCCAGACTTCCGTTCCGGCATCTGCTTCGAAACTGTAAACGTCCAAGTCACGTGGGCTGCTTATCAACCCGTTAACATCAAACCCAAGCCGGCGAATATCGTCGCCAGATTTCTTATTGATTGCCAGAGACCCTAAATACTCAGCTGATGTCGCTGCTGCATTGGGACCGGGAACGTTAGCGTCACGGTTCTCTTTTTCAACGACAACATCGACGTTCGCATCGTGGGCAAAACGATCGATTAGTATGGTATTCCAGTCGCCCGGTTGTGGTTGACTGGCCACGCCATCGTTGTTCGTGTCAACAAGTGGATCGCCGTTAGATTGCACGCCCGCACCACGCGTATCATCACGCAATGATGTCAGCACGACCGGCGATTTTGGCTGACCGACTATTTGAATGGCACCCCCGATACGGTCATCTATTTCCAGTGGGTCACCCGTAGCAGTGAATCCGGCATTCGCACCAAACAGTTTGACGACTAGGCTAGCATCGGCGCTGCTCTGTAACCGCAGGCCACCGAAAGTGTGGAAGTCATCAATGACGATTTGATTAAACAACACGTGAGTAATCGTCTGGTCATCCCAGACACTTTCGGTTGTTAACGTCTCACCGCGGACAACCATACCGTTGATATCGTTGTTGCCTAAACGATTATCTACGATCAACGGCCCGTGGTTATCTTCAAAGCCACTGAGTGCATCAGCGTATCCGGTGGAGCGCCCGAGGTCTGTGTTGAGTTGATAGTTTAAGGAATTCGCATTGATGCTAATTGCCGCTGAATTAGTCGTCTGAGCGGCATTGTTTCTAATTGTATTGTTGAGAATTGTGGGTTGTGAATTACGAACAAAAATGACACTCTGAGTATTCTGCCCACGGCCAAAACGATTCGCCGGTCCAGTCGCTGCCCGACCGCTGGCATTAAACTCAAAGACACTGTTAGTAATTCGAGCGTCCGCTTGGTGGATTTCGAGGGCGTTAAATCCTGCGAAATCTCCTTCGATACGGTTCACACCGCCAGCGTAGGAAACGACGATATTATCGAGGCTGATGCTACTACCAGGGTATGCATATAAACCACCCCAATTACCAGGTGCCGGTGCGATTGCACCGTCGTTGGTGGTATCGTAGGTTCCACCGTAGCCATATCGATCATCTAAAATACTGGTGAAAATCGTTTCGTTACCATCGGTCGCTTCCGCAATTAACTGGGCGCCCGGTTCGATTTCAATGCGGCTGCTGTCAAGTTTGATAACAACCTGTGAATCAATCGCTAGGCTAGCATCTAAACGAGGGCGTAAACGTTGGGTAACTTCTGAGAGAATTCCGCCAATGGTAGTCCCGTCGTCAACATATTCCGTGTCCGATTGGTTAATTTGAGCGATCAATTCCCATGGTCCCGTAGTGGGGTTCGTCGTGCTACGATAGAGTCGTCGAGCGACAAAGTCCGCAGGAGCAGCTAATAGCTGGGATAATCGAACCGCGTTTTGTGCACCAGCAACGGTTACATTGGCTGTCGCTGTTGTCGGACGACTTTCAAATCCATTGCTATCGACAAATACCATACGGTAACTAAAAGTGCCGTTAGCAAGACTTGAATTGGGAAGCTGCAGTGCGGTAACCGTCACGAGGTCAAGTTGCTGTTCAACAGTTTCCAAGAAGGGTCCACCAGGCGTGGCTTCAATAACTAAATTTTCCTGCAAGACATGAACGATATCTCTATCATCCATACGGCCTGAAACAGTCAGTTTTTGCAGTTCACTTGTTGCCGGTGTCGCGATGCTAATGAACAGTCCATTGATGGTATTGTCCAGGATCTGGTTTGCCGAAATATCCGGACCTACTCGATCATAATCGTACGTAAATGAATTACTGGCGCTGGCCTGAAAAACAGGAGCGTGAAAATTGGTTTCTGCAAAACTGTTAGGAGTTGCCCCAATCGCGGCATCACGACTTTGGGTGATCTGGTTATGTGTAATTGTTGGACGTGCATCTATAATCGTGATCGGGTCCACAATCTGGTTCACCGACTCGACCAGTACTTCGCCACCACCATATCGCATATCTGCATGGTTAACGTAGTTCAGGAAGATACCCTGTGCCTCATAGTCGAAGCGACTCTGATCTGCCTGATCAATATCGTTGCGGAAAATTACGCCGCCCCAGTCACCTTTGGACGGAGTCGTGCTGAAGGAGAACTTGTCGAGTCCTATTTCTTCATCATCGTATGACGTGAAGTGTACGAGACCGTCGCCAGCATCGCCGTCGAGCGTTGCCGGTAGTACCGCAGCGGTCGCGAAATTTCCACCGATGGGCACTGTGTTTCCGAGTTGATCGACAAACACCGGTGTACCTAATACTTGGAAGACTCCCGCACTATGATCCCGCAGTGGACTTGCTGATACGCTGCCAGCGGCTATCCAGGAACGGCGCATTTTGAAGATGGATCCCGCGTCAACCATAACGGTTACATCGCGAGGAACTTCAAAGATCGCTCCATCTTCGAGTACGCTTCCCAATGAATTGAAGCCGATTTCGTAAGCAAGGTTATCGACTTCGGTACGGATGTCTCCGTCAGCACCCGTGTTGGATACAATGCGTAAAATGTCGCCTCCCCGTGCAGGATCTACTGAGTTGGGATTGGCGACCGGCAATGGCTGACCCGACGCGTTTACATTGAGTGCATTCCGAATCAAATTGAACGGTGACGCTAATGTGCCAACACCACCATCTGGTGCAGATTTATCCACATAGACAGTACGTGGTTCGTCACCTGTCGCAAAATCACTGGGCACGGCTGCATTGAACCAGAAATTATAAACGCCACCTGGTATTCCATCTGCGTCTCCATCGAATGATGTATCTTTAATCGCAGGGTTTGCTGGATCTTCTGGATTATCCGCATCGACAATCGTGCGGTCAACGTCAGGGCGGAAGTTTAGCCGTAGATCGTACCGACCTTGGGTGCGTCCGCCAATTCCAGAATCATAAACGGACGGATCGTACACTGAGTTTCCACTGGCACTCACACCAATGTAGTATTTCCCAGCACGCAATCGCAATTCCAAGAATGAATCTTTGCTGAAGTAATCATCATTACGACCGATGAGATCTTTGACTTCATTACCGTTGGCGTCCAATACCGGCTGCAGCTGACCACTGCTATCTAAGATAGGTATATCGGTATCTACGTCGGTCAGTACTCGAACTTGATACAAATTCATGGTGGTATCGAGTACCATGTTTTGACCGTCAATACCAAGTAGTCTTTCGGCCATCGTTTCTGCTGTAAATATGCCGTCCTCGGTGACATTGAATTCATACATATCAATGTCATTACTTTCGGGTCGCATTAAATGTTGCAAGTGAACAATATCCTGATAACCCGGGAAACTCTCCTCGCTAGTTGGGGTATTGGCATTACCCATCATCGCTGGTAAATCATAGGCATGTGCTAGGCTATTTTGGTGCCCGATTTCGTGAATGGCCGTCTGAAACCAACTTCCGCCAAACTCGTCATTCCAGTTTTCCGCATTGTCCATAATGGCGATTGCCCCTTTGGACGTGCTGCCGGCCAAACCAATCACACCACCAGGCCCAGAAATAATTCCCGGAGAACAGGCACCTACAAAACACCCAACGCTGCGCAAGTCACCCGTAGCGACTATTAATCCGCTGTCCACCGTTTCAATAAACTGTACACCTGCATATTCAGAGATTAATTGGAATATCTCTCGGGCTCGTTTTTTCTGCTCTTCGGTAATATCATTAAATGCTGGTTCGGTACCACCATTGGCCGCCGGAATCAATCCAATTTCACGCTGGAAATTGTATTGCACAGTGCGAATCCCATCGACTCGGTCATAACCGTTGATATGCATCGAGCCACCAATGGGAATATCTCGGTGTCCCGGTTCGCTGTCGGGGCCAGGGAATCTAAGCGAGTATTTTTCGCTAGCTAAATCTGGTGGCGTAATTTCCTCGCTAATAATAATGCCTTCACTTGCTAAACCAAGGCCTTGCAAGCTGTCGCCCAGTAATACGTTTGCATCGCCATCGATTCGTACGGTGGTCATCGTTGCGGATCCGCCGACCGTTGCGGTTACGCCCGTGGCACCACCCCAAAGATTAATAGCATTTTCAATCGCTGTAGCCATCGCCGCTGTACTTGTCGGCGTTGCCGAATTAAACGCGACCGCTGCATTGCCTGCGTCAAGCGTTCCGCCAGTAGCAGCATCTACAAATTCAAACTGTTGTGTGCCTGAACCATTGGCAGCTTCAACTGTGAACGTCTCACCGTCCACAAACTTAGCACCATCGCCAAGTACAACCATGATATGCCCCGTGTCCCAATTCGCGGCGAGGTCTACAACCGTCCGTACTCCGTTGTCGTCAACACCTGTAAAAGTCGAACCTGGGTCGTCGACCGGTGTAAACGACACTGGCTGTAGCGGACGATGTTCGGCTGTGCCGACGCGTAAACGATAGGTGCCCGAGGTACGTGTTGGGTCGTCGATGTTGTCAGCGAAAGTCAGTAGGACAGCGTCTAGATCAGCGTTATATACGGCTGTCTGTGGGGAAATGACAACATCATCTACGTTCGAGAGCGTCGGGTGATTTGCTTCGCCCGTACTGCCACCCGCACCGTTTGAACCTTCACCAGTATAGATCAACTGGTAGAAGTTGGTGTTTTCAGCGGAAGCTGGATTTAAGTCATCGGCATTGAAATATACTAAGATTTGGTTACGATTTTGAACGAGCGATCCATCCGTTTGGCGAACAATCGGTTGCGGAACAACCGAGATTATTTGCGCTCCTAGATCCAGTTCGAATTGAATCGACTGGGCGACGCCATTATCAACACCATCATCGGTAAGATCACCAAATGCGACGCCTAGGTCATTTCGCAATGCGTTGAGTCCATCTCCGTAGACATCAATTCGGTACAGGTCATCGGGAAGTGTTTCGGCAAAACGCACAATGATTTCATTGGGTGAATCGGCTACTCCTAAATAGCCCGGTTCAATGACAACATCATTCGCGCCTGAGGTTAATAGAGGTGAATAACTATTGGATGGCGAGGCGATATCTGCGCCGTCATCGCCGGCGATGATCTCTGCTTGGATCAGCGCGCGAGCTGCTACGTCTTGGTTTAATGCGGCGATTAAATCGCTCGCTGTTGATTCATTTCCCGTGTTGATATTCAGACTTACATCAATTCGTTTTCCGACAACACCGATCGATGGAGTCCCAGGCCCACCTAAATCTCGTTTACTAAACACCAGCTTAATACCATTTTCAGCGACACCTAATTTTGTCGCCGAAAATTTGACGGTAACCAGACCGCCAGAGTTGAAGTCAGTTGTTACGCTCGCAGGCGTGAAATCTCCGTCAAGACTACTGCGCGTAATCTGAATTCCTTCGAGATCCGTAGGGTCAAATACCTGATTCTCGTCAAAACGAAACAGCAGATCGCGGGGAGCGGTCGTGCGGATATAGTCAGGATTATCAAATGGCAACAACTCACCGTCGTTGGGTTGGATCCCGATCAATTGAGGACCTACCGCTAACAAACGGCGATCTTCCAAAGACTCAAGAAACAGCTGACGTGATGCTACACGAGGCTTGTCCTGGCTTTTGTTTCTTAACATGTGCTTCCCCTTGCGGAGCAAGGAGTCACGACGATTTTTTCCTATCGTCATTTACTATCCCTCGATATCGAGTTACTGCTGGGTTTTAGATCAGACATGTGTCTAAATCCTCATTAACCAGCTAAATCAAAGTAAATATCACATCGCTGCAATCAACAAATCGAGCGCCTTATAAGGAACTCGCGTTTGCGTAAATTCAAATAACAATAAAAGACTGTAAATACAGACCTTCACTGTAATTCTATTCAGGGGGTATCGCACCCCCCCCATAAAGGTGTGATTGGTGCGTCAACAGCGGTTTACACCACATATGACGGTAACGATCACTGAACTGCTGGGATCAAGTAACCGCCAATCTGCGTTGCCACAGTGGTCAGCGGTCAATTACACAAACAGTTTTGGATTTTTGACGCTCCTTAAATTAGTATCTATATATTAACTCATCCAATAATTTCACGGCACAATCCATCAATGCCGACCGCTCAAAAGCAGCCGTGATAGACTCTGCGCGCAGTATATTTGTGGCCGATTCTACCCAATCAACGCTTGACAACGCTATAGTGATTTGGCGTCTAACTGGCCTTATAAACAATTATTCTGGGGGTATTATGGGTCGTTGTATTCCTTGTTTTTGCTAACCTGATCCGGGTAAACGTAAATCGAACAGCCCAAAAATATCATCTTGTGTTAAGCCCGCACTCGCCGGTTTCTTAGTGCTTGAGAATATCGTATCGAACAGTTCACGTTTTGCTTCAAGCACCGATTGTATTCGTTCTTCAATTGTTCCCACACTCAACATCCGCGTAACGGTGACCGTCCCCACCGCTCCAATACGATGAGCTCGATTGATTGCCTGATCTTCCACCGCTGGGTTCCACCAACGATCAAACAAAAAGACGTATTCACAAAACTGCAAATTCAGCCCAACAGCTCCGGCACCATAGCTCATCAAAATTACAGAATGATCGGGGTCATTTTTAAATCGTTCAAGAATTGTATCTCGTTTCTTAGAGGCAACCCCGCCGTGATACTGTAAGGGTCCAAATCTATCTAACCGTTCTGAGATTTGTTCCAGAGTCTTCACCCATTGGCTAAACACAATCGCTTTCTTACCACTCGCCGCAACCTCTTCAATGTCGGCTTCAAGTCGATCTAATTTAGCACTTGCGCCGGTAACAGGATCAAAATTACATATCTGCTTGAGCCGTAACACCAACTCAAAAACATGCTGAATCGTCACGCTGTCTCCCATTTGATTCAGCTTCATCACTCCATCGGTTTCCGCAATCCGATATCGCTCCCACTGCTGCTCAGTCAACTGCAACTCCGCATCGCGATTCATGATCGGTGGCATATCCGTCATCACCACATCCTTTGTTCGCCGCAGCACATAGTCGCCCACCAGTTCAGCAGCTCGGCGGGGTTCAATCCCGGGATAGAGATAACCCGGCGACAAAAACTCAAAGATACCGACTAAATCATCACAACTATTCTCTACCGGCGTACCTGTTAATGCCCAACTCCGACTGCGGGGAATGCTTCTGATCACTTTGCTAGTTGAACTCGATCGATTCTTGATTCGCTGGGCTTCGTCGAGCAACATTAGATCAAACTGGGCATCATCACGCACGATCGACTCATAGTCTCGTAATATAAGCTCGTAATTCGCAATCGTGACTGCCGTAGAGGTTTGTTGCCATTGCCAATCACGCTTTGCCGAATCTCCCTCGACAATCATTACCGGTATTTCAGGTGCCCACAACGCAAACTCACGCTGCCAATTGCTCACGAGTGGCTTGGGACATACTAATAACACATTGCGGATCTCGCCGGAAAACAACAACATACGAATCGTCGTTATCGCTTGCATCGTTTTACCTAACCCCATCTCATCTGCCAAAATGGCCGAGAATCGAGGATACAAAAAAGCCACACCCTCATATTGATAAGGAAAGGGGTCAAATGGAAATCGCAGCGAAGCGCCGCACGCTAATGATTCAATAGGTGGTTGCAGCAGATAATACAGGCGATCTTCTAATTTAATGACGTCTTGCGGTGGCAGCATCCGCGTGGGTCGCTGACCTTTGCGAATCCGTGGCTTCACCTTAAGCCGTGATGAACTTGCCTGGCTAGCGCTGTCGTCTGATTTTTCATCGACATCGTCCGAGGAGTTATCTTTGTTTGAAAATGCATTCCATGTCGCAGACTCCGGAAAACGAAAACCGAGCACACGGACGTCAGCCAGAGCCATGCTAAATGTCACAACGCTGGGAGCTTTTACAGTCCAAGGTATTTCCAGTGATTGAATCTCGGGGTTTCGGTTGAGCGCCGTTTGCCAACCGGTCGTATAGAAATCAACACGCGGCAACAACGAATACACCCCTGCTCGCATCGCATCAGCTACAGGTCTGTTTTGCCACGATACGATTTCAGGACGGGTGTCTGCGTTATTCTCAGCACGTCTTCGAGGGCGCAGCTCTGCCCTAGTATATTGTTTGCGCCGCTGTGGCAACATTCCAACCATCACTCCCCCTTTCCTGACCTTAAACTACGGAACTGTTACGCTGCCCGAGCCCCTCGCCGAGCCTCTTCAATGGCATCCGTTATTCGACCAAATGGCTCGTCAATCGGAATCGTTTCCATAAAGACCTGCAAATCGTGCATCACAGCAAATTGTGACTGCTCAACATCATCCAGCTGAATTAACGGTACATCTATAAAGGGCTGCAACGAATTCAATTCCGACTGATTTGCAAGAATCGCAATCGGTGTTTCCAGCCCCTTCTCGACTAATGAACGACCCACTAGCTCACCATACAAAAAAGGCTTCAGCGATACACCATACAGAATCTGCTGCGCACGGTTTGCACGAACAGGAGCTGTACAATGAAACTCCAAAGGTCGACCACCTAAATTTAATATGAGATAACCACCAATACAGCCCAATTCCTCGTGATCCACGACGGTAATAAATCCCAACGATACTTGTGCTTCTTGCTCAGACACTAACCAATCACCCCTAAACCCTGTTTATCTACTCTGCCTGCTTTACCAATCAACAACTGACAGACATACCCATTTTGCCCTGTTTAACAACAATGACAAACCAGTTTCATCGGGTAATTCGGTACAACCAGCATATCAACTTGATGCAAATATGCGATTTAAATCACTAAGCTAGATAAATAGCCATGCGGTTATCGCGAGGGTGATTACAAAGCGTCAACAAATCGTTGAGCGCTCACCAGTAGCGTATCAAGATGTCGCATATATAGATGGTCTGCTTCAGCGATCACTTCGACCGACACTAAGTCAACCAACTTGGAGTCTCGCACTTTGTCGACCAACACATCAGCAAGTCCGGCAAACGCAGTATTGCCGTCAGTCAATTCGGATCCGCCATAGATGAAGTGCGTGGGTACATTCAGATGTTCAATTAACTTAACAATATTGTATCGATCTTGTGAGCCATATTTATCAACATAGGACGCTGCGGTAATCAACAATGGAAAGGGAAAGGTCACATCAACTAATTCGTCCGCTAATCCTGTGGCGATCAAATTCTCTGCAGCGCTAAAAGAAGCCCGAAACTCACCTGATCGCTCACCCACGAGAAAAGTCTCATGCTCTAACCTCGGTGGCGAGATCGCCAACACTGCAACAACTAAATCCAACGTCTCATGAGATTGGTAAAACACCGTTTTGATCGCGCCCAAGCTATGACCAAGCAACACCACTCGCTCATACCCCGCCTGCTCGGCCCATTGAACCCAAGCGGCAATATCCTGTACACAATCAGCAACGGTTTCATAACCGGATCCAAAACGACGTACCCCCATCTTAAAGGACCCAACATAACAGTAATCATGCCCTCGAGTGTTCACTCGCAGTACATCCCACTGCTCGCTATGCAAGCCCTCGGCCAAGACATTCATCATCGTGCTGCCATAGAAATTACTGCCGACACCATGCAAGCAGACAATGAGTCCAGTCGGCTTAGAATCTGAATCCACATCGGTAGCCGCAGTCACACTCTGACGAGTAATAGCTCCATCAAGCCGCACGCCGTCGCGAGTTTGTGTCTTAACTAATTCAACGATCATGAATCATTTGCAGCAAGCTGACTAAGAACTTGCAGTACACCATTTAGATGTGCGAGTCGCGGACCATAGCGGTCGACGAATTCTTGCAACATGTAATCACTATCACGCAGCGTATCTTCACTATCTTGGACCTCTGCGGTGAGTCCCATCAAAAACTCATTCTGGACATCACTCAGCGTCTCAGCAGCTACTCGGCAACGATTCGCCAATTCGGGATTCGCTTTTTTCCATTTACCCAGCTCATCAGTCCGGCCACGCTGCTGCGCTTGCATCTGACCGATCAACTCTTTGAGCAACGCATTTGAAGTTTCCTGCTCAGCAATCATCCGCCTCATCAAGCCAGCTAACAGTGTATTGACATCCGCAGCGGTATCTCCAGCATCCGGCGAACCGGTACTTGCTGTTACATCAATACTACTAAACGCAGCTTGCAGCGGGTTGTCTTGTGAATCGGATGCCATCAATTGTGTCCCTTGCAATATTATGAAACGCGTCGACTACTTCTATTGTTTACAGCATACAAAAAAAGAGCAAGGTGTTTTATCGGACATTGGGTATGGGGGAGGGAAACGCGGCCCACCCCTACCGTTGCCACTGGGGGGTTTTTGGGTTATTTTTGATGTTATACATAGGCATTTTAGACAACGCCCACCCACCCAATTCATCCTCTGAATCACAAAGAACTAACTTTATGAGCGACGCCCAACAAGATCAGCTTGACCAACTTATCACCGCAGCTAAAGAACGACTCGATGCCCACACCTATGAAACCGTCCAATGGCACTTCCATGAATCCACGGGTTGTCCCTTTTGGTTAGAGAAAAAATCCGAGCTCAATTTTGACCCACTCACGGAAATCAAAACTTACGAAGACTTGCGCAAGTTCCCACTGTTTGAAGACGATTGGTTGCGTGGCGGTCCAGTCCGACGGTGGGTACCCAAGGCATTAGAAGACAAACCAACCTACGTTTTTGAAACGGGTGGAACAACAGGTATTCCTAAAAGCCGAGTGGTGATGGACGACTTCCGCATCGATTATGAAATGTTCAGCGAAACTTTGCCTGACGAGTATTTTCCACGCGGTGGCAACTGGATGATGCTCGGCCCATCAGGACCGCGCCGTCTACGCTTGGCCGTAGAACATCTATGCCAACATCGCGGCGGCATTTGTTTCTGCATCGACCTAGATCCCCGCTGGGTTGTTAAACTCATAAAAAAAGGATGGATGGAGCACCTCGAAGAATACAAAAAACATTGCATCGACCAAGCGATCACGATCCTCACTGCGGGTCATGAAATCAAATGCCTGTTTGCCACTCCCAAACTACTCGACCAACTGGCCCTTGCATTAGAGGACCGAGGCACAAGCCTAAAAGAAATCGGCGTCACCGGCATTTTCTCTGGTGGTACGGAATTCACCCCTCAATGGACCCGCTATTGTGTAGAAGAACTATTCGGTGGTCCACCAGAAAAAAGCGGCATCTACATGACTCCTACCTACGGCAATACACTGATGGGCCTTGCTTGCAGCAAACCAGTCACCGCCGCAGATAACTACAAAATCAGCTACCACGCGCCGCAACCTCGAGCCGTCACTGAAGTCGTCGAATTTGAAGACTCAAACACTGCGGTCGCGTACGGTGAAACAGGTCGCGTCAAACTGACAACATTAACCCAAGAACTCTTCATTCCCGGTTTCCTTGAAAGAGATGAAGGCGAACGAGAAAAACCATTTGAAACATTTCCCTGGGATGGCGTCTCGGGCGTGCGACCCTATCACGTATTCGCTACGAGCACCACAGTCGGCGTGTACTAAGCTTACTTCGTTCTTATCAGTTGACCCGCTAAACAACCCTACATAACCAAACAGCACAACGCGTACTAAAACCATAACAAGGAGATTCCCGTGCTCAATATTCCCGTAATCCGTTGGGGAGAAGAATACGATTCACTGGACAAGCAAGAAGTCTTACACTTCGCAACCGGTGAAGCCATTGCCAATGTCAGCCAAGCCAATGGCGGAATTATTCAACGAGATCTCCGCAAGGCTAGCAAAGCCCGTGAGATCCTCAAGCAATTCTCCATCGCACAACTCATTGAAATGGTGGGTAAGGCTGGCGAGTTCTTCGTCGACGCCACACTCCCGCTAGGCGACGGTGAACAATCTCCTCAGGATTTCATTCATCAGCAATCAGCTTCAACCGGATTGCCCGAACACATGGTTGAACTGGGTATGTCTAAGAACGCATTTGTACTCAACAACATGGATCGCATTCTCGATGCACTGACTCGCGGGCTTCCGCTAGATATCCTATCCAACGGCTGGGGTAAAGAAGACCGTGGAATCCCTATCAGTTATCAAGCTCAAACTGCGGTCCTCGGTGCCGTCCTGCCATCTAACTCGCCAGGTGTCCATACACTTTGGTTACCCGTTGTTCCCTTGCAAATGGGGTTGGTATTAAAACCAGGACCTCAAGAACCATGGACACCCTACCGCATGTTGGCCGCCTACGAAGCTGCTGGGATTCCCCGCGAAGTCTGGTGCGTGTATCCCGGTGGCATTGAAGCTGGTGCAGCCGTATTAGGCGCCTGTGACCGTGCCATGATTTTTGGCGGGACGGCAACCGTTAACAACTATAAAGGGAACCCTAAAGTCCAAGCCCACGGACCAGGGTTCTCCAAAATTCTTATCGGCGACGATTGCATCGATAACTGGGAAGAATATATCGATCTGATCGTTGAAAGTATCTACGTCAACAGTGGTCGCGGATGTATCAATTGCTCTGGCATATGGGCATCACGCCATACCGAAGAAATCGCTGCCGCTATCGCTGAGCGACTCGGCCCCATTGAAGCGTTGCCGCCACAAGACCCCGAAGCTGGACTAGCGGCCTTCACGATACCCGGCATGGCGAACTCAATCTGGGAAATGATCGAAGCTGATTTTGCGGAAGATGGCGTCACCCATTGCACCGAACCCTATGGTGCTCGATTAATCGAGAAAGAACTTTGCGGCTACCTGCGGCCAGTCATTGTTCACTGTGAAAGCCCTGAAAACGAAATCGCGAAAAAAGAGTATATGTTCCCCTTCTCGACAGTCGTTAAATGTGAACAGGATAAAATGCTCTCCAGCATAGGTGAAACGCTCGTTGGCACCGTCATTACGAACGATGAAGATCTCATTCAGCAAACCATGAATGCCACACATATCGACCGTCTGAACATTGGCCCCATTGCAACCACCAAATTGAATTGGCTACAACCGCACGAAGGCAATATTATTGATTTCTTGTATCGTAATCGAGCATTCCAAGTTCCCGAAGAATTGCTCGGCTAACGCATACCAACGATACCAACGACGCATTATGTGTTCACCCACGGGAAGTATCTCCAGCCGAACATCAAAGTCGTCTCGAAAGTCCTCAATATTATGACATTGCTCGATCTGAATTGCTCAACCCTCATCTTGCATGAACCTGGCACGCTCGATCAGATCGGTGCCTATGCGAGCTCGTGGAGTTGTTGCCGAGCGTTGATTGTCAGTGATCCTGGAATTGTCGCCACTGGACACCCGCAACGAGCCATCCATTATCTACAACAAGCGGGAATTCAAACTCAGCTATTTACCGATGTGCACGAAAATCCTTCGACGGATGATGTTCAACGAGGCGTCGAGATTGCCAAAGAATTCCAGCCCGATTTACTTATTGGTCTTGGTGGTGGTAGTTCAATGGATTGTGCCAAAGGAATCAACTTCCTGTATTGCGGCGGTGGTCAAATGCAAGACTACTGGGGAATTGGAAAAGCGACTGAGCCGATGTTGCCAATGATTGCTGTTCCCACGACCGCTGGAACGGGTAGCGAAACTCAGTCATTTGCACTAATCTCCGATGCTAAAACTCACTCCAAAATGGCCTGCGGTGACAAGAAAGCAACTTGCAAACTTGCCATCCTCGACCCAGAACTTACGCTCACTCAACCAGCGCAGGTCACAGCCCTGACCGGCATCGATGCCCTCGCACATGCGCTAGAAACTTATGTCACCACAAAACGCACGGAATTGTCGATGGATTATAGTCGCCGCGCCTGGGAACTATTATCAGTAAACTTCATCAAAGTCATTGATACCCCGAACGATATAGAAGCACGCTCGGCGATGCAACTAGGGGCTTGCCTAGCAGGACTTGCTATCGAAAACTCGATGCTCGGAGCCGCTCATGCACTGGCAAACCCACTGACTGCCCATTTTAATGTTGTCCATGGGCAAGCCGTCGCAAGTATGTTACCCCATGTCATTCGATTTAACGCGCAGTCGATGGAATCTCAATACTGCCAACTAGCCTCAGCCACAGATGCTGTTTCCGGAGACGATTCCGAGGCCCTCGCCGCATTTATTACAGAAATCACGCAACACGCGGGACTCGCAACGCGGCTCGAACCCCAAGGAGTCAACGCTGACCAACTACCCATGCTCGCTGCGGATGCAGCAAAACAGTGGACAGCACGGTTTAACCCCCGTACAGTAGAAGTAGAAGACTTGCTTACTCTGTACCAACAAGCCTTTTGAGCTGTTATATAACTGTGTTGCGCCAGCCGTAACAGTACGGCTAGATAACAGCCTACAGTGTCCGGAATTCTTGCATCCTGATAACATTGAAGGACGGAATTAGCTACATGACTATCAATAATAAAATTACGATTACCGGAATTTGTGCGGTAGCCCTGCTGCTCAGTTCGCAGTTGTTTTCGACTCCTGCAGAATCACCTCAGCCAACCTCAACCCCAACATCAAAAACACCAAGGGAACAAATAAAACAACTGCCGCCCCAGGTGCTCGTTGCAACCGTTGCCCCAAACCAACAAGCGAATCCAAAAGTAGCTAAGCCGTCCGCCGCAACGGATCGCTGGACGTATTTTCGTGGCAATGCACTCTCGCAGGGTGTGGCTAACACCACGCTCCCAAAAAAACCTGTACTGTTATGGAAGTACGAGGTACCTGAAGGTGCGTTTGAAGTGACTGCGGCAATCGTCAATAGCGTCGTCTATATCGGTGACCTCGACGGTACTTTGGTAGCACTGAACCTAACCACGGGTCAAGTCCATTGGCAAACCACTATTGAAAGTGGATTTGTTTCATCTCCCGCCTACTTAAATGGTAACATTTACCTCGGTGACTACGACGGTGTCTTTTACTGCTTCAACACCAAAGATGGCTCACTTGTGTGGAAATATGAAACCGGTGCCGAAGTCAGCTCATCCGCAAATTTCTACAAAGACAACGTGCTCGTAGGTTCCCAAGATGCCACGCTGTACTGCATCAATGCCACGTCTGGAAAACTCACTTGGAAGCATGAGCTCGCTGATCAGATTCGTTGTTCACCGACTGTCGTTGGCGACCGCACATTTGTTGCTGGTTGCGATGCTAAGCTACACATCATCGACTTGGCAAAAGGCGAAAAGATATCTACTGTCGAACTCGATGGGCCTACTGGTTCAACCCCGGCAGTCGTAGGCGATCATGTCTTCTTCGGAACCGAAGGGGCCTCCATCTACTCAATCAATTGGAGAAAAGCTGAAGTCAATTGGCACTACACAAGCGAAGAATCTGCGATGCCTTACCGCAGCAGTGTCGCCCTAAAAGATGATATTTTGGTCATCGGCGGTCGCAACCGATTGGTACAAGCTTTTAACACCAAGACGGGCAAGGAACTGTGGCAATTCAAAGCGAATGGTCGTGTCGATGCATCACCCGTAATTGTCGGCAACCGAGTATTTGTGGGAAGTTCCGACGGGCGTATCCACGCGTTTAATCTAAAAACAGGGAAGCGCGTTTGGCAATACGAAGCGGGCGGTGATTTCGCGGCTGCGCCTGCGATCGCCGAACAACGCCTCGTTATCGCTAGCGGAGATGGTAAGGTATACTGTTTTGGGGAGAAATGATCTCCTCCTAAAGTTTTCCAGTCCCTGCGTTTCTAATACACTCAGTACAAACACATGACTAGCAAACTGTTTGTGAACCACTCGCAGTACCTAGCGTCAAATAGGTATCAACAAAAACTATGACCGAATCCACCGAAACAACCGTTGGCAGTTATTTCATCTCCAACTATCCTCCCTTCTCCCAATGGTCAAGCGATGAGCTAGGCGAGATTAAGACCGCCTTTGCATCCGCTCCCAACGATTCCCCGTTGGGCCTCTACCTGCACATACCATTTTGTAGAAAACGCTGTAAGTTTTGTTACTTCAAAGTGTTTACCGACAACAAGGCTAGTGATATTGAAACGTACGTTTCCGCCTTGTCGCAAGAAATTGAATTGGTATCTCAGCAACCCATCATGGGTGACCGCCCTTTTCGTTTTGTTTATTTTGGTGGCGGCACTCCGTCCTACTTAAGCCCGAAACAACTCACCAGTTTGGTCGATCGCTTACGTGAGAACATTGATTGGTCTGCTGCCGAAGAAGTTACCTTTGAATGTGAACCTGGCACCTTGTCAGAAACCAAAATCAAAACGCTGAAAGAACTCGGCATCTCGCGACTCAGTTTAGGTATTGAAAATTTTAGCGATGATATCTTAAGCGAAAACGGACGGGCGCATCTATCCGGCGAAGTCTATAAATCGTGGGATTGGATTACCGCGGCCGATTTCTATAACGTCAACATCGACCTCATCTCCGGAATGGTCGGAGAGACGTGGGACAACTGGAAAGAAAATATTCGCAAGACGATCGAACTCGACCCAGAAAGTGTCACGATCTACCAAATGGAATTGCCCTATAATACTGTTTATTCCAATGATATTTTAGGAAACAAGATTGAAACACCCGTGGCTGACTGGGAAACCAAACGAGCGTGGCTTGATTATGCGTTTGATGAATTGCTGGCAGTCGGATATCACATCTCCAGTGCCTATACACTCATCAAGGATCCGGAAAAAGTCAGTTTTAGCTATCGCGACAATCTGTGGTCTGGATCTGATTTATTAGCTACCGGCATCGCCAGCTTTGGGCATGTCGCCGGCGTCCACTACCAGAACCTACCGGAATGGGATGATTACATTTCCGCTTTGCTGGAACGAAAGGAGCTGCCGCTGGGGCGGGCGATGCGACCGACAAAAAATCAAAACCTCATTCGCGAAATGATTCTACAGCTGAAACGTGGTTACTTGGACATCAGTTACTTTGAAACAAAATACGGTGTTCATATTGTTGAACACTGGCAGCAACAGTGGCAACAACACGTTGATGATCAAATGCTGACCATTCAGGGCGACCGCATTGAATTAACTCGTAAAGGCTTCCTGCACGCCGATGCACTGCTACCCATCTTTTTCGAAGAAGAGCACCAGGGAGTCCGTTACACCTAATGGAATCTTTGACTTTTATGATGGGGGAATTCGCAGCGGAATTCCCCACCGACCGCCTCTATGCCAAAAATCACATGTGGGCGCTGCAATTAGAATCCACCCAGCCAGTCGTAACTCGGTTTGGCTTTGCCGCCTACGCTGTCAGGTTGTTGCAGGATGTATATTTTCTCGATTGGTATTTTGACGCGCCGGCACAAGTAGCCGCTCGTCAAGAAATGGGAACCGTTGAAAGCAAAAAAGCTGAGAGTTCGTTATACGTACCGTTAGGCGGTAAATTAACGCAATTCAATCCTCAATTGCTCGCCGATCCATCGGGCATCAATGTCGATAAGTATGGTGGCGGATGGCTCTTTGATATCCACTGCGATCCCCTTGAGCACGAAACTCTAATGTCCGCAAAGCAATATCTCGAACACTTAGAACAAGTCTGGAAAATAACCCAGCAAACCATCAAAGGCCAACTCAACTAGGCCTTGGGCAATGTGTGATTTTTTTCGCGGGGTCTCCGTTGAACGTCCAGAATGTTCACCACAGCAGCGTTTTCTGGGTTAAACTACACATAACCAAATCGCAGTCTTTTAATTCTTCATCCGTGACCGCAAAATGCAACGCCTGCCAGTTTTTATATCTCAAGGCCAAAGTCGTAACCCGATCAAAAGGGAACTGGAGACACTTGTCTCGGAACAACTGGCACAGCATCAACAACTCGATGTCATTCGCATCCCCAACCTTTATGATTTAACGCCCGCTAACCAATCGTTAACGACGTTACAAGACATAAGTGGTGATTTCGTTATTATCACATGGCTCTATGATCGCAGTACGCACTGGATATTGAACCGCAACAAAATTTCCGGACAGGTTGGTGAAATCGAACTCATCATCGAGACCGACGACGAAGATGCGGAAATGGAGTTGGAAGATGAAGATGAAAAAGAGCGTGTGGTTGCGTCTCTAGACATCCCCAACCGTAAAATTTTCAGCCTCTCATTTCCGGCAAGCAACACGCCTGAAGATTTCGTAAATGAAGTATTACGCATTGCCGAACTGCCTCGAGATGAATCACTAACACAGTGGATCAAGGGGAAGCCCAACGAAGCTAGCTTACAACGATTCCTCGAACCAACTAATGACACGGCACTACAGGGTGATGGAACCCTGCCCATTCTGGGTCAATCTGGCGTAACGCAAATCGAAGATTCCAGTTCGCGTCGATGGTACCCCGTGATTGACTATAGCCGCTGTACTAATTGCATGGAGTGTATCGATTTCTGTTTATTCGGAGTTTATGGTGTTGATCGTCTGGACACGATATTAGTGGAAGCGGCTGACAATTGTCGTAAAGGCTGCCCGGCGTGTAGTCGAGTCTGCCCTGAAAACGCTATCGTTTTCCCACAACACAAATCACCGGCGATCGCCGGCGGCGCCGTAGACGCGGGGGGCCTGAAAATTGATCTGTCATTACTCTTTGGAGCACCGGATGCTCAAGATACCGCAGCCCGCGAACGCGACGAGCAATTGATGCTGGCCGGACGCGCCCCCGTTGAAATCACCAACGACAACGATTTGGAATTTGTTGAAATCAGCATGCAACGTCGGCAAACAGCAACACCAGGGCAAGCTCACGACCCGCTAGATTCACTCATCGACAGCCTCGAGAGCTTCGATGAAATGAATTAAACGCTATTTGCCCACGATTCACCCCACTCCTAGTCATCCTCGCCCCCCTAGTTGAAATCTCAAGTCGTCGCGGGGATAATGGTTTAGGCAACAAACGATTTGCGAGCTTTTCTAATAGACATCGTGAACATCGTTCCAGCGAGACGACACTAGAACAACACCCATTTTAGTTTTAATCTAATGAGCAACATTCAGTACTTTGGGGCAGTTGGTGATGGCGTTACTGATGACACTGACGCCATTATCCATGCTATCGAAAATGGCGATGGGCATTTAAAACTTCCCGCCGGTACATATCGCATCACCCGCACTCTAGAAATCAATCTCGCTGACAACGGCCCACTCGGAATTACCGGCGCTGCTGGAGCAACCACAATTGTCATGGACGGCCCCGGACCTGCGATACGACTCATAGGGTCGCATTCCGGCACCGGTGACCCCAGCTCACGAAACCAAGCGGTCATCGACTCCGAGCGGATGCCAATCATCTCCGACTTGAAAATAACTGGCTCCCATCATGAAGCGGATGGAATCGAATGTCTAGAAACGATGCAAATTGTGTTGCGCAGTCTTTTGATTACCCAAGTACGACATGCAGTGCACCTCACTAAACGAAACCGTAACGTCATCATTACACATTGTCATATCTACTTTAATACCGGAGTGGGTGTTTATCTGAATTCACTTAACCTCCATCAGATCAACATTAGCGACAATCACATTAGTTACAACCGGCAGAGTGGTATACGCATCGAACAGAGTGAAATACGAAACCTGCAAATTACGGGTAACGATATTGAATACAACAATTTCCGCGCTCATAATGCTGCCGAAGAACCAACTGCGGAGATCTACATAGATACAACGGCTGACAATGCAAGTGTTAATGAAGTCACTATTGCGTCGAACACGATCCAAGCGACCAACAGCAAAGACGGCGCAAATATTCGCATCATTGAAAATCCAAATGAGAGCCGCCGTCCGGGCTTGTTTGCCATTACCGGCAATGTCATTGGTAGCCAAGAAAACAATGTCCATCTCACTGGCTGCTATGGCATGGTCATCTCAGGTAATACCATCTACTCCGCAACAGAACGTAATTTACGCCTCGAACAATGTGCCCAACTTACCATTGGCTCAAACGTCTTTCGGCGACACACACCGAGCTATGGCTGTGGTGTGTTAATAAGCCAATGTAAAAACATACTCTTTAGCGGGTGTACGTTTGAAGATGAAGCCGTCGGCGGACAAAAATCTGGGTTTCCATTGCTCGAAATCCAACAATCACAGTTCGTCACCATCAGTGGTAATCAGATCATTAACAGTGTGAAAGCTGGCATCATGATTGTCGATTCCTCACAGTTGAACATCAACGGAAATACGATCAGTGACACTCGACCAACACCACTGATGCGACAAGCCGTTTCACTGTCGGGAACGTGCGCAGACGTCGAAATGACCGGTAACCTAGTTTCCGGAGTTTCCAACATTAAATAAAACAACCGGCTATCTCAATTCAATTCCAAAACCTAATTCTCTGATCAGAAAGAACTCTGCGGTAACATGCCTACAGTATTAATTACACCGGAAGCCCTCCGCGACCAAGACGGCCCTCATATCGACATTTTAAAAGAAGGCGGGTTTGATATAAGCTTTCCCGCAGATTCCACACTTGCACGAGGCCATCACAGTAACGATGAAGTCGTGGAACAACTTGCCGGAGTGTCCGCTGCGATCGCCAGTAGTGAAACCTACAACCACAACATCCTGAGTCGCTTACCAGATTATAAAGTCATCGCTCGTTGCGGCGTAGGATTTGATAAGGTCAATGTTGCCGAAGCGACGAGTCTCAACATTCCCTTAACCATTACCCCCAACTCGAATCACGAAGCAGTCGCTGAGCTGTCGCTGCTGTTATTGCTAGCAGCCGCCAAGAACCTCCGCGAGATGGACAACATTTGTCGCGCGGGCCGCTGGGACCGAGTGCTACCTCGTCCTATCCGCGGATTAACCGCAGGGATCGTCGGTCTTGGTCGAATTGGTCGGAGCACCGCTTTGCGTTACAAAGCAATGGGGATGAAACTAATGGCCTACGACCAATACCCCAACATGGAATTCATTCAAGAACACGGTGTTGAACTCGTCGAACTTGATCAACTCTTAGCACAAGCGGATGTGGTTAGTGTGCATTGCCCATTAAATGATGAAACTCGCAACATGTTCAATGCTGATTTATTTGGACAGATGAAAAACGATGCCATCTTTATCAACACGGCTCGAGGTGGGTTAGTTGTCGAAGAGGATTTATATGACGCACTGAGCAATGGCAAACTACATTCCGCCGGCCTCGACGTGTTCCAACAGGAACCTCCCTCAGCGGACAACCCATTACTCACACTCGACAACGCAGTCTTCTCGCCGCACGTCGCCGGTACTGACCAAAAGAGTCTTTCGGACATGGCCTGCGAAGCAGCAACTTATATCGTCGCATTATCTCGTAATGAATGGCCTAGTGGTTCGGTAATCAATCAAGAACTGGCCGCTAACTGGGATTGGGAAACCAGTCGACAGTAAAACTCAATGACCATAAACCGCTGGTGAGGCGCAAACCGTTTTTATGACGACGAGCGGGCACAAGGCACCTCGGAATTCCCCTTAGATCATTTATTTCCATCTGCTCTCACGACAAATGAAACTTTGCCTAAACACTTCGACAATTCAGCCTCAACCGCTGCTCGATAAAATCCAAATCACTGCGGAGGCCGGTTTTGCCGGCATCGAATTATGGATCAATGATATTTACCAATACATCGGTCAGGGTGGGGAAGTCCGAGATGTCGAACACGCTTTAGCAGACAACGGACTCGAACTTCCCTGTATGATTGCCATTCGCGGATGGGGTGAGGCGATTGGCAAAGAATATCAACTGCTGCTCGATGAAGCCCGTCGACGCATGGAACTTGCTGCCCGCCTCGGGTCACCGTTCGTGGTAGCTACGCCTCCTCGCGAACCGTGTGAACAAAATCAATTAGCCGATCGATTTGGCGACCTCTTAGAAATTGGTGACGCAATTGGCACCCGTCCGACGCTGGAATACATCAGCTTTTTCAAAGGGCTAGCGACCCTCGATGACGCGTGGAAGATCATCCAATCCATCGGCGGCAGCGCCACGCTAATCGCTGACTCTTTCCACACTTGGAACAGCCATTCCGATCGCACTCTGCTAGGACGAATTCCCGCCGAGCACCTCAGTCATTTTCACATTAACGATGCACACCCGACAATTAAATGCTGTGAGCAAACCGACCCTGATCGTATGATGCTTGGCGCAGGTCCGATAGATTTGGCATTAGAATTCGAGATGCTCCACAAAATCGGGTATAAAGGAAGTGTTAGTCTGGAACTCTTTAATGTCGATCTGTGGCAACAAAACCCACTCGCCGTGGCACAACAAGGCTATCAATCTCTACGTGACTTAGCAACTTAACCTTACCTCTTTCAAGGCAACTATGATTTCCGCACTTCAACTTACAGCTAGCGATTACATCATTTTTTTCGCCACGATCATTGGAGCAATGATTGTCGGATTAATCGCGGGCCGCAAGGAAGAAACGTCCGAAGATTATTTCCTAGCAGGTAAAAAATTGCGGTGGTTTGCCGTTGCTGGTTCGATCTTCGGTAGTAACGTCAGTGCGAATCACATGGTCGGCATGATGGGCGTTGGCTTCAGTATCGGATTTGCCCAAAGTCACTTTGAAATAGGCGCTATCGCCGGCTTACTTTTCTTGTGCTATGGCTTTCTACCGGTCTATCGAAAATTGAATCTCTACACATTGTCTGAATATCTAGGAAAACGCTATGACGATCGCAGTCGCGTTTCTTATGCCGTTATTATGATTATCATCATGGCCTTTGTGCAAATGGTACCAGCACTCTATATCGGTTCGCGCACCATTTGTGAACTGCTGGGCGGAAATGCCATCATCCAGGAAGACTCCTCCACTACCACAGAACTGACAGCCGCTGCAAATGATATCTCAAACCCACCAGACAGTGCGATCTCGAGTCAATTTCAAGTCCAAGCGCCGCGCTCCAAAGTATCCATGCCGCACTATACGTGGTTTGTAATCGCCTTGGGCGTCATTGCTGGTAGTTACACAATTGTCGGCGGGCTCAAGGCAGTCGTTTATACGGATATTATTCAATCGGTTCTCATGCTAATTGCCGGTATCGGACTTGCTGTGTTGGTTTTTTCTCAACTCGGTTGGAATGAAATGCTTGATCTCGATGCCGCCGCAGGTGACGCTGCTAAAATGAAAATCTACTTACCGACCTACCACAAAGACCTTCCCTGGACCGGCGTATTGACAGGCCTGATGTGTATGCATTGTTTCTATTGGGGTACGAACCAATTTATTGTGCAGCGTGCGTTAGGCGCCGTTAGTGATAAAGAAGCTCGAGTCGGAATCATTTCAGCTGGTTTTCTAAAGCTAACCATCCCCTTCTTCTCGATTGCAACTGGTGTCTGTGCCTATTATCTGCTGATGAATGAAGCCACGGGAGCAGCAGCACAAGCGATGGTAAATGACATTGCCCCTGACACCGTTTTTCCAAAATTAGTCACACGATTCATTTCGCCCATCGGCTTTGGATTAGTTGGCTTAATTGCCGCCGGCGTAATCGGGGCAATCCTCTCCTCAATCGATTCAATGATGAATTCAGCGGCAACGATCGTTTCCATCGACATTTATAAACGATATTTTCACGAAGATGCGTCCGATCGAGAGCTCATCATCACGGGCCGCGTCACCATCGTCGTTTTAATGATCACGGCGATCCTGATGGCATTATTTGTCATGGATCCTAATTCCAACGAGAACTTCTTCTTGCAGATTGCAAACTATCAAAACTATCTCACACCGGGACTGCTCGTCGCTTTTGTGTTAGGTATTTTCTGGAAACGAGGTACTGCCCCAGCGGCGTTTTATACGATCCTCGCTGGGATTGTGCTCTCCTGGGTCGTCGTCCAAGTTTACGACAGTGACATGCCCCGACCGCTTTATGACATCGCCTTAGATCGAGCGAGCGTGTCTGATTTTAATGCCGGGAATTTTCCCCAAAGTTATCTGAGCCAAAACCTGCACGAGATGAACCAACATGAGTTCGATGCATTTATTCTTAAAGACATCCGTCCCAATATTTCAGCGCTACAAGAAATGTTTGGACCTACGCTTAACTTCTTCCACCGAGTCGTTGTTGTACTAGGTCTTTCAGCAATCGTATTTGTCGTTATTAGCTTATTGACGCCCAGTGATCCCGAAAAATCCCAGCTTACGTGGACGGGACTGGGAGGGCATCAACCCACACGCTTGAAAGTACTCGCTAAGACGCTCTGCCTGTCGCTTGTAATTTTTGCCCTGCTTGGATGGCTCACCGATCAAGCGTTGCTGACGCCAACTCTGGCAGCCTGTTTTGCAGCATTCTGGACTCTCGGAGTCTATGGCGGTGAAATACTCGGAAAATTCAAAACCGACGATAGCGGGATGTCTCGGGGTCAATACATTCTCCGCAGCGACTTAACCTACGCTGGTCTGCTAGCGGCAACCGCAATGTTCATGATGTACTTTTTTCTTTTAGTCCAACCCCACCTTCTTTTTTCAGAGGCAGAAGCACTAGCTAAACATAAACATACGGTAGGTGAAATACCATGACCTCGCAAAAACAAACACGACGTGCCGTTCTTAAAACACTGGCGGCAACTCCACTTCTCACAAGTCTAAGCGGACTGGACTCATGGGCAGCGACCATGCTTGCTGAAACGGGAAAGCGCCCCCGTGTCGCTGCCATCTACACCTCATTTACATATCGCAGCCATGCACATGTACTCCTAGAAAACTTCTTAGAGCCTTATTTATTCTGCGGCAAGAAAACAGACCCTGGAGTTGAAGTCGTCAGTTTGTACCGCGACCAGCAACCTGCCGGTGACATGACGGACCAAGTTTCTAAGAAATATGGGATTCCAGTTTTCAAGACGATTCGGGAAGCCGTTTGTGTAGGCGGTGATAAACTGGCAGTCGATGCGGTGCTATCGATCGCCGAACATGGCAACTACCCAGTCAACGATCGTGGTCAGCGCATGTATCCACGCAAGAGATTTTTTGATCAGATCGTGGCGGTCATGAAGGAATCGAAAATATTCGTACCACTGTTTAACGACAAGCATCTGAGTTATCGGTTTGATTGGGCCAAAGAAATGGTCGCGACGGCACAACAATATAACATTCCTTTTCTCGCTGGCAGCAGTGTTCCACTAGCGCAACGCAAACCGGCAATTGAAATCAAAAAAGGTGCACGCATTGTGCAAGCCATTTCCATTCATGGTGGACCTGTCGAATCCTATGATTTCCATGCATTAGAAGTCTTGCAATCGATGGTTGAAAATCGCCGTGGTGGTGAAACAGGGGTCAAGCGATTGACGTTTTACGAGGGTGACCAAGTATATCAGGCAGCCCAAGCTGGAATTTTTGATATGGAATTAGCCGATGCGGCAATGAAGGCGGAATTAGGGCATTCGATTGGAGATTTCGGCAAACTCGAGGGTGAAGTTAAGATCACGCCCCACGCCATTGTCTACGATTACGTGGATGGGCTCAAAGCGACTATTTTACGCGTGGGAAAAAGCAGCACACGGTGGAATTTTGCTTGTCGCATCAAAGGCAGTGCAGCCCCGCTGGCAACGAGTTTCTATGTCGGACCATGGCAAAATCGCAATCTATTCAAAGCTCTCGCCCACTCCATTCAAACACACTTCCGCAACGGCTCAGCTCCCTACCCCGTCCAGCGGACACTGCTGGTATCTGGAATGCTGGATTCGGCCATGCAAGGACGTCTCGCTACGGGACACCCGCTGCAGACAAATCATCTTCATATCTCCTACAAAAGTCCTGACCATTCAGCACTGCGGGAAAACGGAGACTCGTGGAAATTAATAACCGAAGCAATTCCAGAGCCCGAGCGATTTGATAATGGATTGCCAGCAGATCTCAAATAATGAAACGGGCTAACGTTATTATGCAACCACTCAATTGGTCAATCATTGGACTCGGACGTTTCGGGAAGATTCATGCCGAAACGGTCCGTGAGATAACTGGCGTGCATTTACATTCAGCCTGCTCTCGAAACGCACAGACATTACAATCTCACGCGAGCGACCTGCAACTCACGAACACGACAACTGATTATCAGGATATTCTTGCTGACCGAGCAGTCGATGTTGTCTCGATTGTGACACATTGGGAAGATCATTTCCAAGTTGCAATCGCTGCACTACAAGCAGGCAAACACGTGCTGCTGGAAAAGCCAATGGCCGCGACACTTGAGCAATGTCTGCAGATCCAAGAGTGTTCACAACACAGCGACGGCAAATTTATGGTCGGCCATATATGCCGCTTTGACCCCCGTTACGCACTCGCGCGTGAGTCCATTATGTCGGGAGATATAGGAACGATTTGCTCCATACATGCGCGCCGCAATCTACCCACCGTAGCAGGAAATATTCGCCTCGATAAAATCTCTCCCCTGATCGGTGACGGCATCCACGATCTAGATCTGGTAATGTGGATGCTCGGCAGACGCCCACTCAGCGTAATGGCTAAAAATGTACGCGTCCATGATTTCAAATACGCTGATATTTCATGGGCCATGTTTGACTTTTCAGATCCAGCGGCCGACCACGAAACGATTGCTGTTATTGAAACCAATTGGGCGCTACCCCAAAACACTCCTACTGTTATCGACGCACAGATGGAAATCGTGGGGACTGCCGGTCAAATCAGTATCAATTGCAGTAAAACCGGACTCAAAGTGCAAACTCTCAAGGAAACAAAATATAAAGATACGATGTATTGGCCGCAGGTCACCGACCAATACCAAACAGGGATACTAAAGGCCGAATTAGAATATTTCGCCAAATGCATCCATCACGACCTGCCTATCAATATCATTACTGCTAAGGAAGCACAGCAAGCTATGGAAATCGTCTTATTGGCTGAAGAATCTGCTCAATGTGGGCAGCTTCTTCCGATTTCACCCTCAGGATGATTTTTCCAAACACCCATGATTCTCAACGGATTGTTCTCTGATATTAAACCAATATTTGAACTCGCCAAACTCCCTCGGTCGTATTATCCTGAAGAGTTCCCGCAACGGGAATTTATGTCACAGAACCCGCTGGACTAGACCACGGATTCCTGACAGTGTTACACAACTTTTTGCATCAAGAATCCAATTACATGAACCACCGCTTATACATCGAAACGGTCGGCTGTCAAATGAATATGCTTGATAGTGAAATGGTTGTCGCCGACCTACGCAAGCACGGGTATGAGTTAACCAATGATGTACAGCAAGCAGATACAATTCTCTACAACACCTGCAGTGTCCGAGCTCATGCTGAAGACAAAGTTTACAGTGCTCTGGGAAGGCTAAAGCTACTGAAGCGTCGTCATCCCGAAAAGATCATTGGAGTCATAGGATGTATGGCACAAAAAGACCAGACCACAATTTTTGATCGAGCACCGTATGTCGATTTAATTGTCGGACCAGGTCAGTTGCAGGAAATACCTGCCTTGATTGAGAAAATCAGAGCCGGCGGAGAGCATGAGATGGCAGTCGGACTAGGGCGCCGCGATGGTTCGCAAGATGACATTCGTAAAAGTCATCTTACGTTTGACCCGTTGCGCGATCCGACGATGCGACCGACACCCTATCAGGCTTATCTGCGAATCCAAATTGGCTGCGATAAATTTTGCACCTATTGTGTTGTTCCTAATACCCGCGGACCGGAGCAAGGTCGTCCGCCGGCGATGATCGTCGATGAAGCACGAGTATTGGCTGAGCAAGGTTGCCTTGAAATCACACTTCTGGGACAAACCGTCAATAGCTACAGCTACACAGCCGATGGCGAAACAACCGACTTGGCAGCCCTGCTTGCAATGCTGCATGAAGTTGAAGAAATTAAGCGAATTAAATTCGTCACCAATTACCCTAAAGATATGGGACGGAATTTATTAGAAACTATTCGTGACCTCGATAAAGTCTCGCCCTATTTACATGTCCCTTTGCAGCATGGCAACAACGACGTTTTACAACGAATGAAACGTGGGTATACGGTGGAAGATTATCGAGACATGATGCATCGCATCTGGGACATCGTTCCAGATGCCGCTATTTCAAGTGACTTTATTGTAGGTTTTTGCGGTGAAACCGACGCTGAGTTTCAGACGTGTATTGATTCTATTCGTGAATACCGATTCAAAAACAGCTTCATCTTTAAGTACAGCGAACGCGCTGGTACTAAAGCTCAGGACGTAATGATTGATGATGTGCCCTATGACGTCAAGCAAGCACGTAATAATGAACTGCTCGAAGTACAAAATGAAATCAGCGAAACTGAGAACATTAAATTTATCGGCAAACCTGTCGAAGTGTTAGTCGAAGGCCGCAGCAAGAAATCAGAACAGTTTGAAGAAGCCGGAAAACCGATCCAGATGGTGGGCCGAACCCACTGTGACCGCATTGTCGTATTTGAAGGTAACGACCGTCAGGCTGGACAAATTCTGCCTGTGACAATTTTTGAAACAACACCATTTACCATGTTTGGCACCGTGGTAACGGAGCATGTCGGCCCCGAAGTGTTTTCACTGTAGTGGGGAACTCTTCGCGGTAAAGGAAGCGGGAAAGAAACAATGGCACGAGTCGTTTTAGCAATGTCCGGAGGCGTCGATAGCAGCGTCGCAGCTCATTTATTGCTAGAGCAAGGGCACGATGTCGTCGGTGTTTTCATGCGTCATGGCGAAGAATCTGCTCAGTCCTGTGAATTAGACGATCCGGCTGATAACCCACTGTTACCGCTGCTGCAAAACCGCGCTGACCATAAACAAGGATGTTGTAGTGCCTCCGACGCGGAAGATGCTCGACGAGTAGCCGATAATCTGTCCATCCCGTTCTATGCGCTAAACTTACAAAAAGATTTCCGCCGCATCATCGACTATTTTGTCGAGGAATACACCATTGGTCGCACGCCTAATCCTTGCGTCATGTGTAACAATTGGATTAAGTTTGGAAAGCTATTTGAATATGCCGACAGTGTTGGTGCCCAGTACGTTGCAACCGGACATTACGCGCGACTGATCCCAACTGCAAACACCACAGATCTTCCTCGCTTAGCGCGAGGCATTGATGGCACCAAGGATCAAGCCTATGTCTTATTTGGCATCGAACGAGAATACCTGCAGCGGATGATGCTTCCCGTTGGCGACTATCCCAAAACAGAAATCCGTGCACTTGCTACCGGCTTGGGCCTGCGAGTTGCTGACAAAAAAGACAGTCAAGAAATATGTTTTGTGACGTCTGGGCATCACGGTGAATTTGTACGTCAGCGTCGCGGCAACACCGACTTGTCTGGCGACATTATTACTACCAACGGAACCGTCGTTGGACAGCATAATGGCATTGAAGAGTTCACGGTCGGACAACGCAAAGGACTTGGCGTAGCGCTGGGCGAACCACACTACATTGTTCGCATCGATGCCCCAGAGCGACAAGTAATCATCGGTGAGATTTCTGAATTGGCCAAAAGTTCTCTTACGGCTGACCGCACCAATTGGCTAGTCGATGTGCCTCTTAACGAACCGTTTAAATGCCAAGCTCAGATTCGATACAACAGCGCTGCTCGTCGGGCAACAGCTTCGATCAACAACGACGGCGGATTGCATATTGATTTCGATGAACCCTGCGATGCGATAGCTCCCGGACAAGCCGTCGTCTGTTTCGACGGTGATATCGTACTCGGCGGCGGCTGGATTTTGTAAGTAACCACGGGCGGCCACGGGGGGCTGCCCCTACTATTACATTAACTAACTATCTTTATAATGAAGATTGCTACGGTACTTATTCTCCTGACAATGACACCATTTATGGATCCTGAATTACAAAATCGCGCTGATAAAATTCGCAATCAGTTATTGCATTTGCGCGACAGCCTTTGACTACACTGCGAAAGCAGATGAAATCACCGCCATCGAGTTGCAGATGGGAAAAGCTGGATTCTGGGATAACCAGGAGGCCGCTCAGCAACTCGTGGTACAGCTCAAACAACTCAAAACAGTTGTTTCACCGATTGAAGATCTAGATACAGCGTCCGCAGATCTCGTTGAACTATTGGAAATGGGTGAAGATGATCAGGAGATCGCCGCTGAGGTGACTACGGAAATTGGCCGCTTGGAAATGCTGGTCAATCAACTCGAGTTGAAATCAATGCTCAGCGGTCCTCATGATCAATCTGGGGCCATCATGACGATCAATGCGCGTGATGGAGGTACCGATGCTAATGACTGGGCTGAAATGATGCTCCGCATGTATACCCAATGGGCACATCACAATGACTATTCAATCGCCTTGATGGATCGCAATGACAACGATGTCGCCGGTATTAACAGCGTCACTATCAGCATTCGCGGGCCGTTCGCTTATGGGTATTTAAAAGGCGAAACCGGTATTCATCGACTCGTTCGAATTAGTCCGTTTAACTCTGAAGGTAAACGACAGACCAGTTTTGCAGCGGTCGACGTATCACCCGAAATCGCCGATAGCGTTGAAATCGAAGTCGATGAGAACGAAGTTCGCGAGGACACTTATCGGGCTAGCGGAGCAGGCGGTCAGCATGTGAATAAGACCGATAGTGCCATTCGTTTGACACATGAACCAACTGGAATCGTTGTGCAGTGTCAAAATGACAGAAGTCAGCATAAAAATCGGGCGGCGGCCTATAAGATGTTACGTGCGCGGCTCGCTCGAGTCGAAGAAGAGAAACGGGAAGCGGAACAAGCTCAAAAATATCTAGACAAAGCCCGTGTTGGATTTGGTTCCCAGATCAGGAATTATTTCTTACATCCCGACCAACGTGTTAAGGATGCACGCACCGGATACAGCGAAGGTAATTTTCATAACGTCTTGGATGGTGATATTCAAGGCTTTCTAGATTCATTTCTTCGTTGGCGTATCGGACAAGAATAGAGTAGAATTCGACGCAGTAACTATTTGTGACGATCCTTGTAATGCTCTCCTAAAATTACTGTTACAGAGTTTGCTCGAAATCGAATTGTTCAGCGAAGCAATAAAGAAAGAGAATTATGTCAGAATTGAAAAACCTAGAGTCTATTGGACCCGACGCCACCGGACTACGTATTAGTATGGTTTGGGAAAACGAACGTTTCAAACACTGTGTCGATTGGGTAGCTGGAGAACAAGCATTTCGTATTCTGGAAAGTGTTGAAGGAGATGAGAAGGACTTGTGGCCTCCTAGCCCCGCATTGCAACAACTCACCTTAGAACAACGAACACAAAGTCGTCAAGTTGGATTGATCGTCGGCATGGCTGGAAATAGTCATTGGTCTGTTGCAATTGAAAATGATCCTCGCGACCGGTCTATGCTATTTGAAGTTGCCTGTCGTGTGGCTGATACTGAAGCTGGCAGCTTAACGACGACGTATAAATCAATGGTGCCTGTAAAAATTATCGATCCGATTGAACGAGTCGCTGAGCTTTCGATCGCTGGACGCAAATGTCGCATTAAAGTTGAATCCACCGGTCGCGGAGAATTGGATGAGCTTAAGATCGAAGGCAACATCATCACGATCACTCCCACCGAAATGCCCGAGACTTGGCCGGCAACCGTCGAATGGAAATATCGCTTGTTTGGTTAAAACTTGAAAACGATAAAATCGGAATTGATCGAATCGCCACCCTTGATAAACAACGATTCTACGATCAAAATATGTGCTAACTGTCTAAAACAATTGACCCACAACCACGGAACCAATCATGGTCTTTGAACATATCGAGAATCTTAAGAATACCTACACCGACAAAAACGTGCTTGTCGATGCAGATCGCCCTGAACTCGGGAGATTCCAAGGGCTTACCGGTACGGTTAGGACCGTTAATATGAGTGGACGGGCATTGGTTGAATTTGATGGTCATCAGAACATCGGTTGGTTTGATATTGATGTCGATTTTTTGAAGCTCGTTGACAAGCCGGCCCCAGCGGAAACACCAGCAGCTTCACCGGCGGCTAAAAAACCGGAAGCCGCAAAGCCCGCCGCCGCAAAACCGGACGCCGCTCCAACAGACCCCTCTAAAATGAACGTTGTTGATATGCTCGCGGCCGCTCGAGGTGAATCCGCTGCTGCCGTAGAAGAACCTGCCGTAGCTGAAGAAAAACCAGCTACCGCGGCTGCCGATCCAGCTAACATGAGTGTCGCTGAAATGCTCGCTGCTGCTCGAGCCGAATCCGCTGCTCCCGCTGCCGCTGAAGAAGTGGCTGAAGAAGTGGCTGAAGAAGTGGCTGAAGAAGTGGCTGAAGAAGTGGCTGAAGAAGTGGCTGAAGAAGTGGCTGAAGAAGAACCTGCGGCGGAAGAAGAACCTGCGGCTGACGATGGAGGTGACGAAGTTCAAGCGCTCAAAGAGGCTGATGACGCCGCGGGTATGTGTGCCTATTGTCGCAAAGTCGATGCATAACAAGCGACATTATTTTACATCAAGCATGCGTTGTAGCGCAACGAGTGACCAGCGTTGTGTTTCTTGATCGACAGAAATTGTATTGACCGGTGTGCCATGGGCTAGGTTTTCTAGGGTCCAACAGAGGTGGGCTAGATCAACGCGATACATTGTGGCGCACATGCAAACCACTGGTGATAAAAAGTGAATTTCCAACTCGGGATGTTCTTTTTTCAGCCGGTTGACCAAGTGCAACTCGGTTCCAATCGCCCAGGTTGATCCCGCTTCAGCCTGTTCAATCACTTCAATGATCTTGCCAGTTGAACCTGAGATATCTGCCAGATCGTTTACTTCCTGTGGGCACTCTGGGTGCACCATGATTTGAATACCTGGATGTTCACGCCGAAACGTCTCAACATGCTCTGCCTGAAACATCTGGTGCACACTGCAATGCCCCTTCCAGAGTATCACTTTGCTATTCTCGATTGCCTCGTTACTATTGCCGCCCATTTCCAACGCGAACGGATCCCAAACTGGCATTTGTTCATTGGAAATCCCCATCGCTAAACTTGTATTGCGTCCCAGATGCTGATCGGGAAAAAACAACACGCGCGACGTACGCTCAAACGACCACTCTAAAACCGCAGCGGCATTGCTAGATGTACAAACGATGCCTCCATGCCGCCCGACAAATGACTTTAAACTTGCAGCTGAATTAATATACGTGACAGGTGTGATATCCTCACAATCAATCAATTCTCCCAATTCCTCCCAAGCATTTTCTACTTGGTCAATCGCCGCCATATCCGCCATCGAACACCCAGCAGCCATATCAGGTAACACAACGGTAACGCGATCTTGAGTTTCGAGACGTTCGGGGCGATTGGCTAAAATATCAGCCGTTTCTGCCATAAAGTGAACGCCACAAAAAACGATGACCTTACAGTCAACGTTATCGGCTGCCATCCGGCTCAACTGAAAACTGTCACCCCGCAAATCGCAATGGGCAATAACTTCATCTTGCTGATAATGGTGCCCGAGTATCATCAATTCCGAACCCATCTGTTGACGGACTTTGTCAATGCGGCTGGACAATTCTTCATTGGATAGCGACTTGTAAGGTTGCAATTCAAAAGCAGGAGTCGAATCTGTAATGGTCGCCATCATAGCGGTTCTCGGATAACAAAATTGCGGCAAGTACCGTTTTCACTAATTCTATTATGTACACTAATCTGTGTTTTGGGAACTGTGTCAGTCCCTGCCAAGAGTATTCAGTAGCAGGCATTCAGCGGCGCATAACTACCAAGATGGCAACGCATAGACTAATATAATTTAATAATCTTGGTATATGTTCATGACATATCCACTATGAAACAACCTATTGCGATATGTCTTATCTATCCCGTACGACAACAAGCTCATGATTTTGCTGATCGATAATTACGATTCTTTTACCTACAACTTAGTTCAGAGACTAGGTGAAATGGATGCTACTTTGGATATCGAAGTGCACCGTAATGACCAGATTACCGCGGACGAGGTGCAAGCTAAACAACCCTCGCACATCATTATCTCGCCAGGCCCCTGCACCCCTAATGAAGCAGGCCAAAGCATGAATATCATCGAACAATTGATGGGAACGATTCCTATCTTAGGCGTTTGTCTTGGTCATCAATCCATTGGTCAAGTCACTGGAGCTACGATAGTCCGAGCCAAACAACTCATGCACGGCAAGACTGACGAAATCAATCATGACGACCAAGGAATTTTTGCTGGGCTGGCCAACCCATTTATCGCAACTCGGTATCATAGCCTCGTCATCGAACCCGCTACACTAAGTGACGATTTTCAAGTCAGTGCCTGGACGTTTGCGCCCGATGGTTCACGTGAAATCATGGCAATTCAACACAACTCCATGCCGCTATTCGGTTGGCAGTTTCACCCCGAGAGCTTCTTGTCAGATATCGGCCCTGAGATACTAAAACGCTTCATCCACACGTCGGTGTAATCACATAGCGAAAGCAACTCAATGTCAGCCTTGCCGAACACGCGTGCTACGTTACACATGATAAGTGTTTCCCAAGCCTGGCACGAAATATCTCAGCGAATCCCCCAACCCACTAGCTCCACGTGCCCACTCGCAAAAGCGCTCGGTCGATTCACCGCGACTGATATACAGAGTGACATTGATTCCCCACCGTTTGATAAATCAGTAGTGGATGGGTTTGCCATCCGCCTTGCTGACCTCCAGTCTAGCCAAACCCTTTTAATCAACGAAACTGTTCACGCCGGTCAAACGCCAACTCAGCCTGTCAAAACTGGTACAGCAACACAAATAATGACCGGCGCACCTATTCCGGCAGGCACGGAAGCAGTTGTCATGATCGAAGATTGCACTGTGAATTTGGCATCCAACACTGTCGCGGTACACAACACGACAGTCACGTTGGGCAGTCACATTATGCAGCAAGGGAAATCATTGAGCTGCGGCAATGTGGTGATTGCCGCCGGTTCTAAAATTCGCCCTGTCGAAATTGGCCTGTTAGCAGAAGTGGGTTGTGCTGAAGTACCCGTTGCGACACAACCGAATGTTGCCATCATTTGCACCGGTGATGAATTAGTTGATGTTGAGCAACATCCTCAAGCTGGACAAATCCGCAACAGTAATGAGGCTTTGTTAATTTCGCTCGTTACAGCAAGCGGCGGCAAGGCAATTCCACTGGGAATCGGTCGCGATAATGAGCTGGAATTATTCGACAAGATTCAACAAGGACTACAGTCTGACGTGTTGCTGCTCTCAGGCGGCGTGTCCATGGGTGAGAAAGACCTCGTTCCCGCACTACTGCAGCAAGCTCATGTGACAGAAGTTTTTCATAAAGTGCAGCTCAAGCCGGGTAAACCGCTGTGGTTTGGGCAAGCCGAGGACAGGCAACAACGAACGCTCGTCTTCGGATTGCCAGGCAATCCAGTCAGCAGCCTAGTTTGCTACATACTATTCGTGGCGCCGATGATCAGGGCCTATCAACAGGGAACTCGGGGAGACGACATCCAACCAGATTCCTATGCAGAATTAACCGCTCCACATACACTCCACGGCGACCGCCCCACTTATCATCCGGGGCGGTTGGATTGGATTTCGGGTAAATGGTCTGTCACGCCTTTGCCATGGAGCGGATCGGCCGACCAACAAGCACTCGCCCAAGCGAACTGTCTGGTCTTTTTCCAACCCCCACAACGCGAGTATGATGTGGGAGAACAAATTTCTGTCCTACCATTTCCTTGGTAAACACCAACACCTGTCACTTGCAATATATTTCAACAAGGAATCCTATCTCGCATGAGTAGGCCATCACCATTGTCGCGACGCATGACATTTGGATTGTCGCTGTGCGGTGGTTGCTTATTATGGACCGCCTTCCCTCCAATTAATTGGAGCTTCATGGCTTGGTTCGCGCCAATATTGTGGATGCCTCTGCTAAGGGCCGATAGGTTTGTTTCCAGTAAGTCACCCAAACGTTTAGAACGCATACTGGGAAACTCCTATACGCATATGTGGCTAGCACACGTCGTCTACTGGATGATCATGTTACAAGGGTTGCGACTGGCTCACTGGACGACGCATTTCGGCTGGCTCGCAGCAGGACTATATCTAGGGATTTACCTACCGTGCTTTGTTTTTGTAGGTCGCTGTTGTGTACACCGCCTTCGCATGCCGTTAGCGCTCGCAGCAGCGATCAGCTGGATTACATTTGAATGGTTACGTGGATACATTATTTCAGGATTTTCCATGGCGTGCCTATCCCACACACAAACCGACCATCTGATGCTAATTCAAATTGCCGACCTCGGTGGGAATCAAATCATCTCGCTGCTGATCATGCTAGTTGCTGGCAGTCTGTATTCCATTGTTGTGGCAGCACGAAATTGGTCGAATCGCACATCTGCAAAAAAAACTATCCTCGTGCATGCTGTATCCATCCTGTTGATGTTGGCGCTGACACTGACATATGGTTATCAGCAACTCGGTCGAACGTACTCGGATATGTCAAAACAGGCGATCGTAGGATTGATCCAAGGATCCATCGACACTCAGTTCGAATTAACACCTGAACAATATTCCGAGAAGAACAAACGCCAACAACAAAGTTACATTCAACAATCGAAATTGGCCCGCCAAGCAAACAAAAATTTATCGCTACTCGTTTGGCCGGAGTCGATGTATCCGTTTGGGCCAACGTACGTTACTGACCCCCAACCAACAGCAATAATATACAAACCACAATATCAAGATTTTGCGGACATCGACGACGCCACTTTCCGTCAACATGTTGCAATAGTGCAGGATAATCTGCGTCGCTCAAATCAGGATCTGCTGGCACTACTCAATGGGAACTCCACTGAGTCAGCAAACAACAGCATACACTTGATTGCCGGAACCGACATTCATGACCTGAGTGTTGTGGATACACCCACTTACAATTCAGCAATTCTATTCAGCCCCGCTGGCAAGGTCCGCGACATCTATCGTAAGAGTCATCTCGTGATGTTCGGTGAATACATTCCACTTGGAAACCAGTTCCCTTGGCTTTATGATCTGTTGCCGATCGGACCCGGATTGGCCGCTGGCAACGGCGTGTTAATTTTCGAGATTGATGGTGTCGTCTTTGTGCCCAACATTTGTTTTGAAAGTACAGTTCCTCATCTCGTCCGAAGTATGATGCAACAATCCAACACTCAAGGACAGCGGGGCGATGTCATGCTAAACCTCACCAATGACGGCTGGTTCTGGGGTTCGGCAATGTTAGATATCCACTTGCGGTGCAATATCATGCGAGCCGTTGAAATGCGGCGACCCAACTTGGTCGCCGCCAACACGGGTATCTCCGCGTGGATCACCCCGACTGGAAAAATCGTAGAGCAAGAAGCCAAACGCAAAGATGGGTTTGTGATTGCTCAAGTTGGCAAAGCAACCTATGACAGTGTCTATATGCGGTTTGGCGATATTCTGTCAATCGTTGCCGCAACTCTTGCTGGCATCGCGGTGCTGCGTAGCTTAAAATCTGTTCCGCCAAATAAGAATAACTGACGATTCATGTCCTCTAATAGTCAGTTATGGGCATTCTAAGTTCAAAAAACACATAATAACATGCCGCTTAGTAGCCAGTGATAGATATAATTATCCAAGTGACCTATTTTACCATTTTTTGCTTAACATTCGCAAAAAGTAACACTTATGTTGATTACAAAGGGTCTCAACGTCCGAAAAAATAAGAAGTAGCGATTATCCCAATCGTATGCGCAACGTAGATTTTTAGTGATTAAGGTTTACAATTGGGATAGAATTCGAGGATGTAGCAGCGTCTACTTGATTTCCTTGAACAACTATCCCGTAAGTCAACCAGAATAGGAATTGTTAGTGTCATGACACTGATAGGCAAAATATTCACGATATTGATTTTCATCATGAGTCTCCTTTTCTTAGGGTTCTCAATCAACGTTTATCAAACACACGTGGACCTACAATTGGCGGCGACCAAAGCTGAAAGTACGACCCAAAGCTTAAAGACTCAGATCGGCGTGCTGGAAACAGAAAAGACCACTGTCGAAGACAGCCTCAAACGTGAGCAAGTTGCGCGTGCTTATGCTCTCGCAGCTCTGGAAACTCAAGTGACCGCAATCGAATCTGATCTTGCACAAAAAGAAGATATCGTCAAATCGACCGAAGCTCGAGCAAACGATCTCGCTGACGCTCTTCGTATCGCCGAAGAAACAAAATCCCAACTCACAACTGAAGTGGCTCAACTAAGAAAAGATATTAACGATTCGCAATTACGGACTGACACTTTCTTCGCTCAAATCCTGACGTTGAACGATGAAGTTAATCATCTCAACAGCTTAAAAGCTCAAGCCATCGAACGAGAATCGCAACTACGCAATCAAGTTGGCCGGTTAGCTAGTGTTGTCCGCCGTAATGGCTTGGATGAATTCTCTGACACGGCAGACAAACCACCAGCACTCGACGGTCGAGTGATCGCTGTGCGTTCTGACTTGCTGCAGATATCCTTGGGCCAAGACGATGGACTTCGCATTGGACATCACTTAGATGTTTATCGAGGGGCCGTTTATTTAGGTCGAGTTAAGATTCGCGAAACGCAACCAAGTTCTGCTGTCTGCGAGATCATTCCTAAGTTTCTTAAAGGTCAGATTCGCAAAGACGACAATGTTGTCACGAACTTAAACTAAGCTCTGACGAACAACCATACCGAGCATATTAGAAAATCAATTATGGCTATGAACAAAATACGACTGAATGTTTATACGATGATGCTAGTATTGTCTTTCATGGCAGTCACCGCATCAACTGTTCTACTCTGGTTAGAATGGGAAAAGTGGCAAACGCAAGTCTAGATCGAAAACTAGATCTGCTCCTGCCCCCCTTCTTCTTGGGCTAATTCTTAACGCCTGCGACCGCCCCCAAAACTACCGCGACCGCGCACACTGCCGGCATTACGGTCAACCAATAAACGCACTTCATATTGCTGCCGTATGGGCTTACACCATCCCAAATCATCGTGGCAAGCGAAATAGTCAACTTCGATGATGATCGGTGAATCTGCCAAGCGACTGGCAGACAGAATTGACGCATCCCACTCTAGGCCAACTAAGAATTCCCGCGGATCACCGTCCGCTGCTACTTTGATTTCAGGACCTCGTCCGGCACCTGGACCCATCGTAATTCCAACTGGGCATTGCACGCGAAATTGAATCGGAGCAGCTAGATTATTCCAATGCACGTGCAGTAGTGGGTCAAGATGAAATCCTAAATAAACCATCCCTAAACCTTCGCTCATAAATGACTCGTCAACTTCTGCTCGTAATTTTACATAATACGGTTCGTCACTTGCTAGCGGTTTGACTTGCACTGCCCGCATTACGGAATTTATTTGTATTCGAGGCACAACTCCTGTTGCCGTACGACGTCGAGGCGCTGCTGGTTTCATCTTAAGATCAGCGACGGTCGTTGCCGGCGAAACTCTGCCAACCAGACTTTCAAGATCCGTTCGCAGGCTGGTCGCACTACTCCAACCTCGCGCTCGAATGATCTTACCCGCTGGGTCAATAATGAATTCGCTGTTAGGCGCACCACCAAGTGCCGCTTTGAGACCGTTGTCCATGTTGTCACAAATCCACTCAATACCGGACCCCAACGTTCGTTTAGCTTCTTGGACATGCAACAAACGCTCTTCTAGGGTAAAAGGCTGAATGTAACCGTTGTTTTCGGGGTGAGCTAATGCTTTGTATATGTAATAAAACTTGACTCCCCGAGGAGCATAATCAACCGCGACTGTTTCCAAACTGGGAACATTTCTTAGAAACGGCGGTCACGTCAAACACCCAAAAACCAAAACTGTGTAACTACCGCGTAATGACGAAGTCGATAATGGCTTGCCCTGCGCATCAAACACGTTGACTGTTGGTAGTGTCGTATTCAACAACCGTGTGACTTGGCTGGACTGCGCGCCGCCGCCGCTACGTCCACCTGGTTGAGCAAATAGCGGCGTACTATCAATTACTAATAACGCCCAGAACAGGGACAAAGCCATTAGTGAGAATCGCTGTCGTATGAACACGGATGATACCTTTGGGTTTGTGATGCTTGAAATAGTTTTTTGTGTGCTGCCCTAATAATATAAGAACCCTTTTAAAGGTCAAGGGTTTCGCCAGCAGGAGTCGCTTCATTATGAAAAACCTATCTAAAAACAAAATGTAGGAGAGCCATGTCTGCGTCTGAGTTTCCCGCCCAAGCTAGCGGATTTTTGTGCGTGTTAATTTGTGGTTAGATTTGTTCGAAACGGTAAAAAATTGTGTCCACAGGTGGTCTTTTT
>JYMV01043883.1_pt1 | contig 49400 bp, 42 predicted proteins | sample 338911 | NCBI WGS metagenome assembly JYMV01 (sample SAMN03354496, study PRJNA234377) | hydrothermal vent metagenome | biome: Deep sea; feature: Hydrothermal plumes at the Eastern Lau Spreading Center, Western Pacific Ocean; material: Seawater | place: Tonga | collected 2009 | depth 2000 m m | reverse complement strand
CCAATTTCTCCTGGGGATTTGTCAGGCCAATGTACTTCATACGTTCCGGAAAAGCCTTGTATGACGGATCATGTTCACTTGACTCATGATCTGCACCAAAGGGATTGGTCGCATAAATGACACTCAAACTGCGTTTTACCTGCGGCATGTGTGCCGGAGCTTCCTGACCTTTGCTTGTAATTAAATAATCCACTGTTCCGCGTCCGATAATCTCTGCGGCCTTGCGGGATCCTTCTGCTAGGATTTTCCCAAAACCTTCGCGCTTGGCAATCATTTCTGTCATATTAACCATAGCTTCAGCATTTCCATATGTAAGTTCAATACCTCCGGTATCTTCTGCGGTTAATTTCCCTTCTGCCCAGCATTCCATGGCCCAGGCAATTGTTGCTCCACAGGAAATCGTGTCCATACCATGCATGTTGCACAAAGCGTTTGCGCGAATAATGGCATCCATGTCGCTAATGCCGCAATAACTTCCAAAAGTAGCAATTGTTTCATATTCCGGTCCTCCGTATTTTGCCTCGGTTTTGTATGGTCCATCAGCTATTTCAGTTACCCGTTTACATTTTACCGCACAGCTGAAACACGTGTCTCTGCCAAATCTATTTTGATCATCTTTTTCGTGTCCGCGTAAGTGCTCCTTGAAAAGCTTGATACCGTCAATTTCTTCTGCTTTGTCAAAGGTTCCGCTGTTGAAGTTAAAAGTTGGCAATCCTCCCACTTTATCTTGAGGAACTGTTACTCCAGGGGTTCCATACTTTCCAAAACCATCCATACCGGTTGCCTCTAAATTTGCTGTGCCCCATTTTTGCAGGCTCTTAAAAGTTTCCGGTTCAGCAATCGTCGGCCTCTGTTTACCGCGAACGACAACTGCTTTGAGATTTTTTGACCCCATTACTGCACCCATTCCGGTACGTCCATTAGCGCGGTTACTCATGCTGATAAGTGCGGCAAAACGTACTAAATTTTCACCTGCAGGACCAATTTGCAGAACTTCGATGCGTTTATCCTCCAGCTCTACTTTAAGCTTATCTTCAGCATCACCCGTGGTCAGTCCCCATAAATGGCCGGCATCGCGTAATTCCGCTTCTCCGTGATGCATCCACAGATAAACCGGCTTTGGAGATTTGCCTTTGATAATAACTGCATCATATCCGGAAAACTTCATTTCCGCCGGAAAGTATCCTCCGCCCTGAGCATCTCCGATACAGCCTGTAAGCGGAGATTTTGCGACCGAAGTCAAACGGCTTTGTCCTGAAATAGGAGTACCCGTAACCACCCCTGTACATAAAGCCAGTACGTTTTCCGGACTTAAAGCATCAATTCCGGCAGGAGTTTCTTTCAGCACATAATGCAGTCCCATCGCGCTTCCTCCCATGTAGGTGCGATAAAACTGTTCCTCCGGTTCCTCAACATTGAGTTCGCCTTTTGTCAAGTTGACATGTAATATTTTTCCTGTGTAGCCGTATGGCATATTTTCTCCTTTAATTATATTTTTATTTTATAACTATCCGCCGCTGACGCCTGTAAAAACAAGAATTTCGTCACCGTCACACAATTCATCTTCCAGATCTTTTTCCTGTTCACCATTGACTGCAACTATCACCTTTTGTCTCATCTGAAGCTGCTGCAACAAATCGGAAATTGTCGCTTTATCTTTGAGTGTAAGTGTCGCCTGACCTTTATCTGAATCAGGAAGATAATCCACCAGCGACCCCATTAATTCAACACTAATTCGCACAATATAGTCCCATTCAAGAATTGTGATTTTGCTGCAGGTATGCAGGATCAGTCGTTGATACCACCTATGCAAAGATACTTTATTTCGAGGTAGTCTTCAATACCATATTTTGAACCTTCGCGGCCTGTACCGGACTCCTTCACTCCACCGAAAGGGGCGACTTCTGTCGATATAATTCCTTCGTTGATACCGACTATTCCATATTCCAGGCCTTCTGCGACTCTCCAAATTCGGCCAATATCACGGCTGTAAAAATATGCAGCCAAACCAAATTCAGTATCATTTGCCATCGCTATCGCCTCTTCTTCTGTCTCAAATTTAAAAACAGGTGCCATAGGTCCAAATGTTTCCTCTCTTGCAACCAGCATGTCTGTGGTAACTCCGGACAACACTGTGGGTTCGTAAAACGTACCTCCAAGTTTGTGACGGTGTCCTCCTGCCAAAAGTTTGGCTCCTTTAGACAGTGCATCTTTGACATGACTTTCAATTTTTTTGACTGCTGCTTCATTTATCAATGGCCCCTGATCTGTACCATCTTCAAAACCATCGGCGACTTTCAATTTTTTTGCGGCATTAGCGAGCATTTCCGTAAATTTATCATAGACTTTGCTTTGCACCATAATCCTGTTTGCACAGACACAAGTTTGTCCGGCATTCCGGAACTTACTGGCCATTGCTCCGGGCAGTGCCGCATCCAGATCCGCATCATCGAAAACAATAAAAGGAGCATTTCCACCCAGTTCCAGCGCAAGTTTTTTTACTGTTCCTGAACACTGTTTCATCAGTAGTTTACCGACTCCGGTTGAACCTGTAAACGTCAGTTTACGGACAATTGGATTTCCGGTAAATTCACTGCCGATCCCTACTGCATCTCCGGTAACAGTACTTAAAATCCCTGGAGGAACTCCGGCTCGTTCTGCAAGTTCACAAAGTGCAAAAGCAGAAAATGGTGTGTCCGGAGCAGGTTTTATAACCATCGGACAACCTGCTGCCAGTGCCGGAGCAGCTTTTCTGGTAATCATGGCTGCCGGAAAATTCCACGGTGTTATAGCAACGGTAACTCCAATCGGTTGTTTAATAACGACAATCCGTTTGTCGGTGGCATGTGCCGGGATGGTATCGCCATATATACGCTTTCCCTCTTCTCCAAACCATTCAATGAAACTTGCTGCATAAGCAATTTCTCCACGTGATTCTGACAAAGGTTTGCCTTGTTCGGCTGTCATCAAACGGGCAAGATCTTCCTGATTTTCCATCATCAACTCATACCAGCGGCGCATTATTACCGCACGCTCTTTTGCTGTTTTTGAGCGCCACATCGGCCAGGCCGCATTTGCAGCTTCAATCGCACGTTTTGCTTCTGCTGCTCCGCAGTTGGGTACTGTACCTAATACGTCACCTGTAGATGGATTGGTAATTTCGGTAGTTTCTCCGCTGTCTGCATCAGACCATTTGCCGTCAATATAAACCTGTTGGCGGAATAAATCGGCGTCTTTCATTCCAATTGATTTTACAACTTCTTTCGCGCTGGCTGGCATAAGCTACTCCTGTCATTTGATTATAAAGTAATGTCCCTAAATTGATTCAATAATTAAATTTTATTAGAGTTTTGATATTTATACACGTCTTTTTCTTACAAATGGTGATGAAACGCAAGATAATTTATTTTTTTGGAAACTTTTCATTTCAGAAAAATGTTGGGAAAAAGCGTTTATATCATGCAAATTTATTTTAAGTTTAAAATAATGTTTGACATTTTCACATCTCGACAGTAGACTGCTGGATACTAAGCTTTTAAGGCATCCGTTCTGCTTGTTTATTCTAAATTGTTCCGAAGCATATTAATTAAAACTGACTCACGTCTTTTGGATAATATACGTGGTAAGTGAAAAAATATCGGAGGTATAATTCATGAAAATAGTTTGTATTGGTGGTGGTCCGGGAGGACTGTATTTTGCCATTTCAATGAAATTGCGAAATCCGGAACATGAGATTACCGTCGTAGAACAAAACAAACCGCATGATACATTTGGCTGGGGAATTGTTTTCTCAGATCAGACTTTGGAAAACCTCCAAGCCAATGATCCGGAAAGCGCAGAAACAATCCGTCAGAGCTTTGCCTACTGGGATGACATCGATGTACATATTCACGGAAAGGTTATTAGTTCCGGAGGACATGGATTTATCGGTATCGGGCGCCTCCGTTTACTTAGCATTCTACAGGAACGAGCTACAGAGCTGGGTATCAAACAGGTTTTTGAAACCCAGGTTGAAACTACTGAGCCTTTTGAAGATTACGATCTGGTTGTGGTGTCCGACGGTATCAACAGCAAAATCAGGACACAGCACGAGGAGCATTTTCAGCCGGATATTGAACTGCGCCGAAATAAGTTTATCTGGCTCGGAACACATCGACTTTTTCAGGCATTCACTTTCATTTTCATCGAGACAAAACATGGTTGGATTTGGGGCCATGCCTATCGTTTTGCAGGGGATTTAAGCACTTTCATTGTTGAATGCGAGCCGGAAACATGGAATGCACATGGATTCGAAGATATGAGCAAAGAAGAAGCTATTGCATATCTGGAATCCTTGTTTGCGGTTTATCTTGACGGTAACTCTCTCATGGAAAATTCTAAACATCTGAGAGGTTCTTCAATCTGGATGAATTTCCCAAGAGTGACCTGTAAGTACTGGTATCACAAGAACATTGTTCTTTTAGGTGATGCGGTGCACACCGCTCATTTTTCGATTGGTTCCGGAACTAAACTGGCTTTTGAAGACGGCATCAGTCTGGCAAAATTCATCCATCAAAACAACAATTTACAAAGCGCCTTCAAGAAATACCAGGACGAACGCGAAGTTGAAGTATTTCGGCTGCAGAATGCCACTAGAAACAGTACAGCATGGTTTGAAAGCATTTCCCGTTATACCAATTTTTCTACAACTCAATTCACCTATAGTTTGCTCACAAGAAGCCAGCGGGTAAGTCATGAAAACCTGCGGTTACGAGACAAAAAATAGCTTGAAAACATGGAGAGTGAGTTTGCGGAAAATGCAACCGGGAAATTCAGTCAAACACCAATTTCACCAATGTTCACTCCTTTTTCTTTAAGGGATATGAAACTTGTAAATCGCGTTGCGGTTTCGCCAATGGCAATGTACAGCGCTGAAGACGGTACTGTTTCGGATTTCCACCTGGTTCATTACGGATCCCGTGCTTTAGGCGGAGCAGGATTGCTTTTTACGGAAATGACCCATGTTTCGCGTGAAGCACGCATTACTCCACGCTGTACAGGAATGTATAAAAAAGAACATCAGCATGGTTGGAAACGAATTGTTGACTTTGTGCATCAACAAAGCAAGGCAAAAATTGCTTTGCAGTTAGGTCATGCTGGACCAAAAGGTTCCACAAAAATCTTGTGGGAAGGACAGGATATGGCATTGGAAAAAGGCTGGCCAATTGTCGGTCCTTCCGCAGTTGCATACAAAGATCAAATTCCGCATAAGCTTTCAAAAAAAGAAATGCTTGAAATTCAAAACCAATTTGTCCAGGCAGTTCATTTGGCAGAAGAGTGCGATTTTGATATGCTGGAATTTCACTGTGGACACGGATATCTGTTTTCTTCATTCATTACTCCTCTTTCCAACAGACGCATTGATGAATATGGTGGTAGTTTAGCAAACAGGATGCGTTATCCACTGGAAGTGTTATAGGCAATTCGCGACGTCTGGCCTGAGCAAAAACCTATTTCGGTTAGAATATCTGCTCACGACTGGGTCGAAGACGGAATTGATGATAAGGAAGCAGTCTTAATCGCAAAAATGTTCTGTCAAGCTGGTGCGGACATAATCAACGTTTCTTCCGGCCAAACCAACATCAATGAAAAACCTGTCTATGGACGTATGTTTCAAACGCCTTTTTCGGATCGCATCCGCAATGAAGGGAATGTGCCTACTATTGCTGTAGGTGCTATTTTTGAAACCGATCATGTCAATTCGATCATCGCGGCAGGTAGAGCTGATTTATGCTGCCTGGCACGTCCACATTTGAGCAATCCTTATTGGACTTTACATGCGGCAGCACGTCAAAATTATCTTGATCAGACTTGGCCTGTACAGTACCTTGCAGGCAAACGGCAACTTGAAATCAACACTCAACGTGCATTGGAATTGGGAACTTTGATTTGATGAAAAGCACCAAGACAGTATCTCCTGAAAATCAGTTGGATAATAAACAAATTATCAGTTTGTGGTTAGGATTATTGAAAAGTACTGGAGAAATTGAACGTTATTTACGCACTCGTCTGCATCAGACTTTTGATTCAACTTTACCGCAGTTTGACCTGTTATCTGCTTTGGATCACGCAGAAAAACCACTTACTAAAACGGAACTTTCTCAGCAAATGATGGTTACTAACGGAAATGTAACCTGGTTGGTCAACCGCATGGTTCGGGAAGGACTGATTAGCCATGTGCATTCTGCAAAAGATCGGCGTGTTACATTAGTTGAACTGACTGATAAGGGAACATCTGCTTTCCAAATAATGGTTGTTGAACATGAAAAGTGGTTACACAACATTTTTAAAGATTTAAAAAGTGATGAATTAAATATGCTGGTGAGCTTATTAGCACGGCTAAAAAAAGTCACCCGCCAAAACACTAAAACTAAATAGCTAGTTATGTTATTGATATTTTATATTTTTTAATTGTTTTTATTGTCAAAACATTTGCCATTAAAAACGAGATCTTAAAAATGAAAAAAATGAAATTTTTACTTCCGAAGGGATGGGAACTCCCTAGAGGCTATTCTCAAGGTATTATCACTGAAGGCAAACAAATTTTTATCTCCGGACAAATTGGCTGGGATGAAACAAGTACCTTCCAAAGTGATGATTTTGCAGAACAAGCAGGTCAAGCTCTGCGCAACATCATGAGCATACTGGGCAGAGGCCAATGCAAGTGCAGAACATATTACAAAATTGACCTGGTTCATCACTGATAAACAAGAATATTTTGATTCCTTAAAATCTCTGGGAAAAATATATCGAGAAGAAGTAGGACGGCATTTTCCTGCCATGTCGGTTGTAGAGGTTAGCAGTTTAATGGAAGACAGGGCCAAAGTTGAAATTGAAGCAACTGCAGTCATTCCCTAATAGTTTGGTGCAGAATGATGATGAACTTGCAAAAAGTCTAAATGACACGGTTTTAGGATTTTTTCAACGGAATCAATCTTTAATAAACATTATTTATTTCAAGGACATAATCTCATATTTAGACAATTACCCAATAAACCAATTGAGGAGAAAATTCAATGTATGGAAAAACAAAAACAAGTTCAAAAAATCTTCCTGAACATTTTCTTTGGTCACTTGACCATGGCGTAGCTACACTGACACTTAACCGACCCGAAAGAAAAAACCCACTAACCTTTGAGTCTTACACTGAGATGCGGGACTTGTTTAGAGACCTTGTGTATTCAGAAGACGTGAAAGCTGTCGTCATAACTGGTGCCGGAGGAAACTTTTGTTCCGGTGGTGATGTACACGAAATTATTGGACCACTGACAAAAATGAGCATGAAGGAATTGTTGTCTTTTACACGAATGACAGGTGATTTGGTCAAGGCAATCAAAAATTGTCCACAGCCGGTAATTTCAGCTGTTGATGGAATATGTGTCGGAGCCGGAGCAATTCTTGCCATGGCAAGTGACATCCGATTGGGTACAGCCTCGGCCAAAATTTCCTTCATATTTTCTAAAGTCGGTTTGGCGGGCTATGATATGGGTGCATGCGCAATTCTACCAAGAATACTTGGACAGGGGCGTGACGCTGAATTGCTGTTTTCAGGTAGAAACATGAGTGGTGAGGAGGCTGAACGCTGGGGATTTTTTAATCAGCTGTATGAGTCTGAAAATTTATTGAAAGCGGCGCAAGAGATGGCGAAAAGTATGGTTGAAGGACCTAATTTTGCGCATGGCATAACCAAAACCATGCTCAATCAGGAATGGAGCATGAGCATCGAACAAGCCATAGAATCAGAAGCCCAGGCTCAGGCCATTTGTATGCAGACTCAGGATTTTACCAGGGCTTACGAGGCATTTGTCAAAAAAGAAAAACCTGTCTTTGAAGGAAACTGATGTCAGACCGTAGCTTTTTACAATGGCCATTTTTCGAAGATGAACATAGAGCATTGGCGCTTAAGTTGGAAGACTGGGCAAAAGCTGAGTTAATAGATTATTCAGCAACTCCGGCAAACGTCGATCTTGCCTGCAAGGAATTGGTTCTTAAACTGGCGGATGCAGGCTGGCTGGACTATTGTGTTTCAAAAAAATTTGAAGGAGGAAATCCAAAATTGAATGTCCGTTCTCTCTGCATAATTCGTGAAACCCTCGCCCGCTTTTCAGGACTTGCAGATTTCGTTTTTGCCATGCAGGGTCTTGGCAGCGGAACTATTTCACTTTTTGGTTCGGCAGAAATGCAGGAAAAATATCTGCCTGATGTCCGAAAAGGGGGGGAAATCGCGGCTTTTGCGCTTACTGAACCAGATGCCGGTTCTGATGCTGCGGCTATAACTACAACTGCAAAAAAAGATCATGATTCATTTTTACTTAATGGTGAAAAGACTCTCATTTCCAATGGAGGAATTGCAGATTAATATACTGTATTTGCCAAAACTGGGGAGGCGCCAGGTACGCGTGGTATCAGCGCATTTATTGTAGATGCTGATACAGTCGGACTAGAAATCCTGGAACGTATTGAAGTTATTGCACCACATCCGTTAGCTAGAATTCGTTTTAATCAATGCCGTATTCCACAATCCCAGCAAATTGGAGTTGGCGGAGAGGGGTTCAAAATGGCTATGGCTACCCTAGATATTTTTCGTTCAACAGTTGGTGCGGCAGCACTGGGGTTTGCACGGCATGCCATGGATGAAGCCCTGAATCGAGTCAAAACGCGGCAAATGTTTGGTGCATCCATGAGCAAACTTCAGCTGATACAAGCAAAACTTGGTGACATGTCTTTGGATATTGATGCCAGCGCACTCCTTATTTATCGTGCCGCCTGGACAAAGGACAATGGTGCGAACCGGATCACCCGCGAAGCTGCCATGGCTAAATTATTTGCAACTGAAGCGGCCCAACGTGTAATTGACGAAGCTGTACAAATATTCGGAGGATCCGGTGTTGTTTCCGGATTCGCTGTTGAGCAGCTCTATCGCGAAATCCGTGCGCTCAGAATCTATGAGGGTGCATCTGAAGTGCAAAAACTTATAATTGCCACACAAACACTAAAGGAAAACAAATAGATATTTTCATAATAATTTCCGCATAATCAATGTCTTCCGAAATTACCTCTCAGGATGAAGATGTAACACTCCACTGCCCTTCCTGCGGCGAAGAAAATTTCCGGCTTCTTCCAATGTCAGGAAAAAACGGTGAGCGTTTTGTACGGATCCACTGCGATAATTGTGGTGAACATTTGTTTTTTCAGACTCCTGAATTTCCGGAAAATATGACTCAGCAAGGAATTACTCCGGAAAATTGGAAAACTGAGCAAATTAAGAATTTGCAGCTAGAATGGGAGGAATGGCTGAAATGGAAACAGAGACACCTGAATAAGCCGGTTTCCGGAAAGCCTTATTTCACAAAATATACTCAATGGCTGTTTGCATTTCTACTTTGCAGTATTGCCCTGTTTTTTGCCCTGGACCGTTGGCATCTACTTGATCCGCTTATCGAAAATCCTGCAGCAAGACAACAGCAAATAATGGAATACGCAGAACGGCTTTTGGAGGTTCCATGTTTTCCGTCAATCATGAAAGTTAAAATCCGGACTGTTCCAATTCGCTATACAAGAGAGCGTCCGGTGCATAAGAACTGGATCCAATATGGAGAAGCAGGAGTTTATTGGGGCGAAGAGCAAATCAAGATTCACCGCTCAAATTTCTGGTTTTTTGGCTGGCCCAAAAAAACACAATTACTGAATACACTTGTTCATGAACTGCGTCACCGAGCCAATCCGGATTTGGGACACAATCCAAAATTTATGGAACTGGTGCAAAAAGACACACAGTGTGCCCTTAAATACCTGTAAGCCTTACAAAAGTAACGAGTTTTGGAGTATCTTTAATTTTAAGTTGACAGACGAATGAGTATGAGCTATCGTTATGGGCTTTTAGTAGATTTCCCAGATGGTCTGGTAAATCGAAGTGAAGTTGTAAAACCTAATAATAGGAGAAAAAAATGAAATTAGGTATTTTGGGAACGCTGTCCCTCGCTGCAATGTTGATTAGTCAGGTTGCCTTGGCAGAAACAGTAAAAATTGGATTTGTGACTACGCTCACAGGCGGCGCAGGTGCAATTGGAAATGATATGCGGGATGCGGTTGAACTCGCACTTGATCATTTGGGACGTAAAATGGGGGGATCAGATGTAAAAATGTTTTATGAAGACGACACCTTTAAGCCCGCTGTCGGTAAACAGAAAACTGAAAAATTGGTAAAAAAAGATAAAGTTCATTTTGTTACCGGTTACATTTGGAGTCATGTGTTGTTGGCATCCAGGAATTCGGTTGTGGGGAAAGGACCTTTTATGATTACCTCAAATGCAGGACCGGGTCCGGTTGCAGGTAAACTCTGTCACGAAGATTTTTTCTCAACTTCATGGCAAAATGACCAAACCACGATGGCTATGGGAGAGGTCTTAAACCAGTTGGGAATTAAGAATCTCTACATTATGGCACCGAACTATGCCGCCGGCAAAAGCATGGTTAAGGGAGTTTCACGAACCTTCAAAGGTAAAATAATTGGAAAAGATATGACCAAGTTTCCTGCACAACTGGATTTTTCGGCAGAACTGGCAAAGATTCGTGCGGCGAAACCTGATGCTGTATTTGTCTTCTATCCCGGAAAGCACGGTATGCAGTTTTTCAAGCAGTATTCCCAAGCCGGTTTAAAGGGTGAAATTCCATTGTATTCCGCCTTTACTGTGGATTCCTTAAGCCTTCCACGTTTAAAAGATTTAGCTTACGGAAGTTTGATGACTCAGTTCTGGGCACCGGACTTGGACAATGCGGTTAATAAACGCTTTGTTGCTGATTATCGCAAAAAAACCGGACGCTATCCGACATTTTACGCCGCGCAGTCTTACGACACGATCATGCTGATTAACAGTGCAGTAACGGCTGTAGGTGGTGATCTGTCAAATAAAGACGGAATGCGTAATGCCATGCGTAAAGCAAATTTCCCCTCAATACGAGGTCCGTTCAAATACGGCAACAACCATTTCCCCATCCAAAACTTCTATTTGCGTAAAGTTGTTAAGGATGCGGATGGGAATTTCACTACCAGTATCGTGAAAACTGTCTATACCAATCACCAGGATCCTTACGCTAAAGATTGCAAAATGTCCTGGTAATTTGTTACTTTCCTGCGAGTGGAGGAGTTTACTCCTCCACTTCTTCGTCTTTCCATCCAGACTCACACTTTGCAGTAAATAGGTTCAGGTGAACTGGATTCTGCTTTTGGAGCAAACCCTTAACGGGTTTCAATTCGGAATTTTATTATTTCTGCTTGCCGCCGGCCTGACCCTGATTTTTGGCATCATGGATCTGATCAATCTGGCTCACGGGTCGCTCTACATGATGGGGGCCTACTTTGCGGCAACTTTCACACAATGGACAGATTCATTCCTGCTCGGAGCCTTACTTGCTCTCCCTGCATGCATGTTATTTGGAGTAATCCTGGAGAGAATCGCTCTACGTACACTCTATACACGTAGCCACCTTGACCAAGTCCTGGCAACCTTTGGTCTAATTCTATTTTTCAATGAATTTGTGCGCTTGATCTGGGGACCAATCGGCCTCGATATTCCCCTTCCTGGCCTTCTCAGCGGAAGTGTGGAACTTTTCTTCGGCATTCGCTATCCCGCCTTTAGACTGGTGATTATCGCCGTGGGCATCCTTGTAGCTTTTTTACTTTATTTACTTGTTTCAAAGACAAGAATTGGAATGCTGATCCGTGCAGGAGCAAGTAATCGTCAAATGGTTAGTGCGCTTGGAATAAACATCAACCTCCTTTATACAATAGTTTTTGGACTTGGAGCCGCCCTGGCAGGATTAGCAGGTCTGATGGCTGCACCAATTATGACCGTGGAAATTGGGATGGGTGAAGAAATACTGATAGTTACTTTTGTAGTGATTGTCATCGGTGGTGTGGGATCCATCAAGGGAGCATTTGTAGCAGCGCTGATAGTAGGTTTTATTGATACAGTCGGCCGATCATTCCTACCTGATATTTTAGGCCTTTTCTTTTCCAACGATGTAGCCGACACTGCTGCCCCCGCCATTTCTTCAATGCTCATCTATATTTTGATGGCCCTCATTCTGGCAATCAAACCTCAAGGGCTATTCCCGCCAAAAGGAGCATAGATGAATTTTTCTCCGCGGACTTCCATTATAGCATTATTAATAATCGGCCTGGGTGCCGTCCCAATAATTGCAGCCGGTATTGATGAACCATTCTACACCGTATTATTTTCACGAATGTTAATTCTTTCAATCGGAGCAGTAAGTCTTAATTTAATTTTAGGATTTGGTGGAATGGTTAGTTTTGGCCATGCAGTTTACCTGGGAATTGGATCGTACGTGGTAGGTATCGGCACTTTTCACGCTATTGAAGATGGTGTGCAATGGATGGGCAACGGCTTTATTCACATGGGCATTGCAGTCGGTGTTTCTGCTTTGGCAGGATTGGTTATTGGAGCAATATCTTTGCGTACACGCGGAGTATATTTCATTATGATTACACTCGCGTTTTCTCAGATGTTCTACTTCATAGCCGTAGGCAACGAAAATTACGGCGGCGATGACGGATTGAGCCTTTATATGCGCAGCGACTTTGCAGGCTTACTAGATCTATCAAATGACAATACCCTCTATTATCTCAACTTAGTTGTTTTACTTGCTAGTTTGTATATTTCCCACCGTTTGACCAATTCCCGTTTTGGAATGGTGATTCGTGGAACTAAATCGAATGAACAAAGAATGAAATCAATTGGTTTCCCCGTTTTCCGCTACCGCCTCGTAGCTTTCATCATTGCCGGAGCAATCTGCGGATTAGCCGGAGTATTATCGGCAAACCAGACTGATTTTGTCAGTCCTGCCGTTATGCATTGGACTAGATCCGGTGATTTGATCATCATGACAGTTTTGGGTGGATTGGGGACACTTTTTGGTCCGGTGATCGGTGCGGTTGCTTTCCTTTTCCTGGAAGAATTACTTTCCGGATTCACGGAATACTGGCAATTGATATTTGGTCCAATGCTGGTTCTGGTAGTCATTTTCGCTCGCGGGGGCATTGACGGAATGCTGGTTGGATTGGATCGTTGGTGGAATCGGCTCAATATAATAAATAAAGAAGGGGATTTATAATGCTTAAAGTACAATCATTAGTCAAATCCTTCGGAGGTTTGCTGGCTACAGACGATCTATCATTTCAGGTAGAACCTGGAGAACTGCATGCGATTATAGGTCCAAATGGCGCAGGAAAAACCACTTTGATTGGACAATTAACCGGAGAAATTGTGTCGGATTCCGGAAGTGTTATATTTGATGGAAAAGATATTTCCGGAGTACCTGTTCATCTCCGATCTGCACTTGGATTGGCACGTTCCTTTCAAATCACCAATATTTTCATGGATATGACAGTACTGGATAATGTTGCATTAGCAGTGCAGGCACATGCGGGACACTCCTTCCATTTTTGGAAAGATGCACATAAAGACTCCAGTTTAAGAATACCCGCGTTTGAATTTTTGCAGCAAGTCGGTTTGGAGAAACGTGCTGAAAGAGTTGCAAATGAACTTTCTCATGGCGAACACCGTCAAATGGAAATTGCGTTGGCTTTGGCAACACGCCCTAAATTGCTTTTACTCGATGAACCAATGGCTGGAATGGGGTCTGAAGAGTCAATCAAAATGATAGCCATTCTAAAAGGACTGAAAGGTAAATTGACTATTTTGTTGATTGAACACGATATGGATGTAGTATTTGCTTTAGCAGACAGAATCACTGTAATGGTATATGGCCGCGGCATAACCACAGATACACCCGAAGAAATAAGGAAAAACCCTGAAGTCCGAGAGGCATATCTTGGTGAAGAGGAAAGTCGTGCTTAAACTAAAAAATGTCGAAACCGCATACGGTCAAAGCCAAGTTCTGTTTGGCATGGATTTGGAGATAAAAGAAGGTGAAGCAGTTTCTTTGCTTGGGCGCAACGGTATGGGCAAAACTACGACAATCCATACAATTATGGGAATTGTTCCTGCTCGCTCAGGTGAAATTGTTTTTGCAGGAAATGCTATTCGTGAGTGGCCTTCCTATCTAGTTGCTCAGAAGGGTATCGGATTGGTTCCGGAGGGTCGTCAAATTTTTCCGAATCTGACAGTTGTTGAAAATTTAATTGCGACTGCAGCTAATCGATCAAAAAGCAAAAAGCCCTGGAATCTTGAAAAGGTTTTTGAGTTGTTTCCGCGACTTGCAAGTCGTACAAATAATATGGGGAATCAGCTTTCCGGCGGAGAACAGCAAATGCTGGCCATAGGCCGTGCATTGATGACAAATCCACGACTATTGATTTTGGATGAAGCAACAGAGGGTCTTGCTCCTTTAATCAGAATGGAAATTTGGGATTGTTTGAAAGGGTTGAAATCGTCCGGACAATCGATCCTTGTCGTAGATAAAAACATTGAAGCTCTTACACGATTTGCCGACCGACATTACATTATTGAAAAAGGACGTGTTGTCTGGACAGGGGATTCATCTTTGCTGAGCGATAATGAAGAAATACAACATCGCTTTTTGGGAATTTAGCAGGGTTTTTCAACGACATTTTGGCTGGAACTTTTTTTGTGCCAGCCTTAGTCATTTCTGCAACAGTTGTAAAACGTTCTGAGGCAGTTGATTCGCTTGAGCCTGCATGGATTGGCTGGCCGACAGTAAAATCTGACTTCCTGTCAATTTTGACATCTCTTCTGCCATATCTGTGTCACGAATTGTTGACTCACCCCGTGTAATGTTTTCATCTGCAATTCTCAATGAATTAAGATTACTTTCAACAACGTTTTTCTGGAAAGATCCAATTGCCGCACGATAAGTTGATATTTCGTCTATTGACTTGTTTATGAGTCTGCTAGAATCGTTTGCTCCCTGTTTGCTGGTCAAGTCGATATCAAACAAACTTCGAAAACCGCTTTCATTTTCCATACCCTGCCCCAAATTACTTGTACGAATGCTCTTAAAAGAAAAGCCACTTTCCATCCCAGGGTCAGGTCCGAGATTTACATTTTTTGTCTGTTGAGACAAGTGAACAAAACCTTCTATAATCGGATTATCTGGTGAACCGACAATTTCTGCCTGTGACTCTTGCACAAATTCTGTGCCGATGATGTCTCCCTGTTCATTTTTGACAGGAACTTCCTTCAATCCGATTGTACGATCATACTGTATTGTAATTCCATTTGCCGGAAAGGCGCCTTTGATTGCGGTAAGAAACTGACCTTTGCCTCTTGCAACAGTTCCGCCAATTCTGCCTGCTACGTCTAAACCTGGTTCTGATGATTCAGCAACATTTGCACTCTTGGTCAGTAGACCTGAAATATTGGATGTAACAGAAAAACTTGAGTCAGCACCAAAATTTTTGTGCCGAATGTAAAATGTTTTTTCGGGAGTTTCGAACGCCTCTAAAGCCAAACCACTTTCTGCAATCCCCTCTTTTATACTATGCATCACAATACCACGAATATCCGTGGATGCCTGCTCCGCAGGAAAACGTGCAGGGTCTCGCTTATAGTTCGCTAAAACCTCTTCAATGTTATCCTTATCTTTTCCCAATCTCGTATTAATTTCTACGTTTCGGCCACCCTCGCTTAACAAAATGGTTACTCCATCGCCAATATTACTTATTGTCAAGGGAACACTACCCTTTTTAAAAGCCTGTGTTGCAACCTGCACAATATCGACAGCATAACCATCTGTTGGAGAATCTTTTGTCCATGTTTCTGCACTAACGAAACGCAAATGATTGCCTACCGAAGCACCATTTGCTCCCATACTACCATCAAGCAATCTTTTTCCATTGAACCTGGCAGTTTCCACGATACGATCCAAGGTAGAAATCAAATTATCTACTTCCTGTTGGTCTGCAGCCAGCATCGAGTCATCGTTTACCGCTTCGTTTGCCGCATGAACTGATAGTTGCTTCAAATGGAGCAGAATGTTGCTGAACTCACTAAGAGCTCCCTCAGCAGTTTGAAACATGGCTACAGCACTTGCGTTATTAAGGTGTGCCTGTCTCAATCCAGCTATTTGTCCTCTCATACGTTCGGAAGCAATCAACGATGCTGGACCGTCGGCCGCACTATTTATTCTTGTTCCAGAACTTAATTTTTCAATTGAGCTTCTTACTTTTTTCAAATTGTTTTCTGAGTGCCGTAATGTATTCAAAGATGTAGCATTGCTTCGAATTTTCATTTTGTTCTCCCATTGTTAGTCATAATTTTTAGGTTTCGGTTCGCAGCTAACTCAATATAATATAGCCAGCGGGTAAAACCCTTGTCTTGCTTTTCGGCTCCCTAGAAAAAAGCTTTAAAAAATAATAATGAAAAATTTTACAGTGCTTTTAATTCCTCCTGATCGTCGGTAACAGTTCCACCGTAATTTTGTCTGCCAGCAACATTCCTTTTGGCGTCAAACACAAATGTTGATCTTCCCAGAACGCACGTCCTTCATCACAAAGTTCCTGAACAAAATCCAGCTGCTGTTTCTGCCACTGCAAGCCAAAGCGCCTTTGCCAGTCCTTAATATTAAATCCTTTACACTGCCGTAAACCAAGCATCAAAGATTCTGCAGCAAGCTGTTCTGCGAAAAGTTGCTCTTTAAAATCAACAGGCCACTCATTCGCATCAAGATGCTTGAGGTAAGTGCTGAGAGAGCGCTTGTTGCCCCAGCGAGTTTGATGGTAATATGAATGCGCTCCAACTCCGAATCCCAAATATTCTTGTCCAGACCAGACCACTAAATTATTCCTGCCCTCTTTTGATATTTTGGAAAAGTTCGAAACTTCATATTGAAATAAACCTGCTTTTTCCATGTGCTCAGTTGCCCATAAATACATTTCCTCAAATTGTTCCTGATGTTCTGATTCCCATTTTCGGAATTGCTTATTTTGTCCGAAAGGAGTCCTTTCATGAATTTCAAGACCATACATGGAAATGTGTGACGGATCGCGAGCAAGTGCTTCTTCCACATCTTTTTTAAACATTGAAATACTCTGTTCCGGAATGCCAAACATCAAATCAAGATTCCAATTATTGATTGGAGAATTTACTATGGCTGTAATTGATTCACGCAATTCAAGTGCAGAATGACAACGTCCCAACTTCTTCAGAGTTGAATCATTGAAGCTCTGACCTCCTAAACTGAGCCGGGTAACACCATTTTCCGCAAGACCATTGAGGTATTCCGGCGTTACATCTTCCGGATTCATTTCAAAGGAAATTTCGATCTGATCTGACCAAGGAAAATAATTCCGGATTTCTCCGAGTAACAAAGACACCTCCGGAATCATAAGACGGGAAGGAGTGCCGCCGCCAAAATAAATGGATTCAAGGAACTTCTGTCCGGAATAATTTTCGTCAAAATGATTCTGCTTTTTTTCTTTAATAAATTCTGCACGCCGTCCAATTTCTCCAACCATGCTTCTGATATATTTTTCGTGTAACCCGGCTCGATCACGTCTAACCGCAAAGGAACAGAAAGGACAAATTTCTCGACAAAAAGGTATATGCAAATAGACTGCTGGAACTGAACTAATTATTTTTTGATTTTTGTCGGCAAAATTCATTTTTTTTCTCTTTAAATATCAGCTAACTAATTGTTGAAGTTTGATTTAACAGAAGAACTTTTTTATTGATTTTCTGAGCTAGTTGAACTACATTATCAGTCTCAGTTCTTGTAAGGTGTTTTGTCAGTGTCAGCTGTATTGTTAATCTTCTCAAAGAGAATCATCATTTCCAGTGACCCAAGACGCGATATGTTACTTATTTAGCTGATATATAACATTATATTTGACAAGAAAACACAGTTAATTATGTTTTGTTAGAATATTGCGTGACTTTAATACATTGGTTAGAAATCTTTTTTGCTGAGTCGGGACTCAGTTTTTCTCAAGGTCAGTAAGCATTGCGAATTTTTCATGATTATTGCACAAACTTGCTCATTTTACTTTACGAAGTTGGCCTTTAAGTTTTACTCGTTTAAGTTTACCATAATAAGTGAAGCACACTATGGATTCGATAATCTTCACGTATTTTATAATACAAACCACTAAAAGGCACACATGAAAATCAAACGCCTCTTCACCATGGAAGGTGAGGGACCCTATCAGTCGTTAGAATTTGAAAACCGGAATTCAATAATCCGCAACCCAGACGGCTCCGTAGTATCAGAGTGGGAAAACGTTTCTGTACCAAAACAATGGTCACAAGTTGCCACTGACATAATGGCGCAGAAATATTTCCGCAAAGCAGGTATTCCCAAACATCTTAAATTAGCAAAAGAAAGAGGCATACCTGCTTGGCTGCAACCCTCTCTTCACGATCAGGCAACGGAAGAACAAGTAGCCGCTGATGCTGAATCTTCAGGAGAAGAAACTACCATTTCGGAAACTGATGCACGTGAGGTTTTTCACCGGCTCGTCGGTTGCTGGACGTATTGGGGTTACAAGCACAACTATTTTGATACTGAAGAAGACGCCCGTGCTTTTTATGATGAATTATGCTACATGCTTGCCAACCAAATGGCAGCGCCAAACTCACCTCAATGGTTTAATACCGGGCTAAACTGGGCATATGGATTAGACGGTCCTGCACAGGGACATTATTACGTCGATCCGAAAACTGAAGAAGTCATAGCTTCCAATGACGCATACACTCGCCCGCAGCCTCATGCGTGCTTTATCCAATCCGTCAAAGACGATTTGGTGCGTGAAGGCGGCATAATGGATTTGTGGACCCGTGAAGCACGGCTTTTTAAATACGGCTCCGGTACAGGCTCCAATTTTTCCGATTTGCGTGGGGACATGGAACCACTGTCCGGAGGAGGTGTTTCTTCAGGTCTTATGTCATTTCTCAAAATTGGAGATAGTGCTGCCGGGGCCATTAAGTCAGGTGGAACCACACGTCGTGCGGCAAAAATGATCTGTCTGGATGCAGATCATCCTGATATTGAAAAATTTGTTAACTGGAAAGTTCATGAAGAGCAAAAAGTGGCGGCGCTGGTTGCAGGTTCCAAAACGATAAAAGAACTGATCAATGAGTTGTTTGCTGCGATTCACGACTGGGGTGACGAGACTGTAAAGTTTGATCTCAAATTAAATAAAGACCTGCGCAAAGTTGCCAAAAAAGCTCGACTGGCACAAATGCCATTCAGCTATGTTTACCGCATCATCCATTTGTCGAAACAAGGTTATACTGAAGTAGTATTTGATGAATACGACACGGATTGGAATTCTGAAGCATATCAAACGGTTGCAGGACAAAACTCCAACAATTCCATACGTCTCAATAATGAATTCATGCAGGCAGTTGAGCAGGAAAAAGATTGGGAGCTTTTCTGGCGTGTTGAGAAAGTCAAAGCTAAAAAGGAGGGTAGAAAACCTGTTCCATGCAAGAAGCTAAAGGCAACTGAACTCTGGGAAGAGATTGCCTATGCAGCCTGGGCCTCAGCAGATCCCGGAATTCAGTTTGATTCAACTATCAATGAATGGCACACATGTCCCGCCGATGGGCCGATTCGGGCATCTAATCCATGCAGTGAGTACATGTTTCTTGATGACACTGCATGCAACTTGGCCTCTTTGAATTTGCTGCGGTTCCGCGATCCGAAAACAGGGGAGCTTGATGTTGCAAAATTACGTCACGGTTCCAGAATTTGGACAATTGTTTTAGAAATTAGTGTTTTGATGGCACAATTTCCGAGCAGGAACATTGCGGATCTTTCTTACAAATTCCGGACACTCGGTTTGGGTTATGCCAATATGGGTACGTATTTAATGGTAAACGGCATTCCTTATGACTCTCCGGAAGCACTTGCGGTTTGTGGTGCAGTGACTTCCATCATGCACATGACATCATACGCAACTTCTGCTGAAATGGCAAAAGAGCTTGGCACTTTTCCCGGATATGAACGTAACAAGGAAAATATGCTGCGGGTAATCCGGAATCACCGTCGTGCAACTTTTCGTGCTCCGGACAGAGAATATGAAGGATTGACCATCAAGCCTATCGGCATAGACAGTCAGCATTGTCCTCCGGAATTGCTCAAAGCAGCACAGCATGATGCTAATCTGGCGCTAAAACTCGGTGAAAAATATGGTTTCCGAAACGCTCAGGTTACAGTGATTGCGCCCACCGGAACCATTGGATTATTGATGGATTGTGACACAACCGGAATTGAACCGGATTTTGCTCTGGTAAAGTTTAAGAAACTGGCCGGAGGAGGTTATTTTAAAATCATTAATAATTCCATACCTTCAGCCTTACAGAAACTTGGCTACGAAGACTCAAAAATCTCTGATATCGTACACTATATCAAGGGATATGCACGTCTGGAAGGAAGTCCATGTATCAATGCAAGTGTTTTGCGCAGCAAGGGTTTTACGGATGAAGTGCTGAAACGCATTGAGGAACAATTGCCAACTGCATTTGATATCAGCTTTGTTTTCAATCTTTATACACTTGGAGAATCATTTTGCAAGGAAACACTGGGATTGAGTGATGAGCAGCTTGGAAATTTTGAATTCAGTATCCTCAAACATCTCGGGTTCAGTGGAAAAGAAATTGAGGCGGCAAATGATTATATTTGTGGAACAATGACCAGTGAGGACGCACCGCACCTCAAACAGGAACATTACAGTGTTTTCGACTGTGCGAACAAGTGCGGACGCAATGGAAAGCGTTTCATTTCAGCCGGAGCGCACATTAGAATGATGGCGGTTGCACAGCCTTTTATTTCCGGATCTATTTCCAAAACGATCAATATGCCAAGCGATGCTAATGTTACTGATATTAAGGAAGCATTTACCACTTCCTGGCGTAGCGGTTTGAAGTGTAACGCACTTTATCGGGATGGATCGAAACTTAGCCAACCACTTAACGTGAATGTGGAAGAACAATTGTGGGATGAAGATGAGGCTGAAGAAAGCGTTGCTGCAGTACAACCGCCACAAATCAGGATTGCGGAAAAAATTATTCACCGCTATATAGCCAAACGCAGAAAATTACCACACCGCCGCAGCGGCTACACGCAGAAAGCGGTCATCGGAGGACACAAACTCTACCTGCGTACCGGCGAATATGAAGACGGTACAATAGGTGAAATTTTTCTTGATATGCACAAAGAAGGGGCAGCCTTCAGAAGCCTGATGAACAGCTTTGCGATTGCTATTTCACTGGGTTTGCAGCATGGAGTGCCGCTGGAAGAATTTGTGGAAGCTTTTATTTTTACCCGCTTTGAACCAAACGGTATGGTAACCGGAAATAATACTATCAAAATGAGTACATCTATCATTGATTATATTTTCCGCGAACTTGCAATTTCTTACCTTGGCCGTAATGAACTGGCACACGTTAACTCTGATGAACTGCAAGCTAGTGCTGTGCATACGCAGAATGAAACTGAACCGGAATTTGACAATGAACAAGTAGTCTCGGAAAGAACTCTCAGCTCTGAAGAAAGCCAGGCATTTCTGGAACAGGAAGAAAACGAATTTAAAGGAGTTGATTTTGCTCTCTTAAAAAATTCTGAACCGGAATCAGAACAAACACTTGCAGATTTTTCTGCCAATTCAGATTTTGGTACAAAGACTCCCGGCGAAAGTTGGGAAGCACAGGAGCGTTCCATGTCAAGCCTGGTTTTAGAAGCACGAATGAAAGGCTATGAAGGTGAAGCGTGTCACACCTGTCAACAGTTCACAATGGTACGCAATGGTTCGTGTCTAAAGTGTGCCTCTTGCGGTGCAACCAGCGGTTGTTCATAATAACGAATATTAGTCCGTCAGGAAACCGTACTTTAGTTTCCTGACACCCTGCAGCCTTTAGGGCATTTGCTGCTGTAAACTTTGTACGGCAGGTTGAAATATAAAAGCCTGTCTTCAAAGCCTGGAATTCATGTCTCACCTCCCAGTGTCATCACCCTCTTCCTTGAAAACAACTTCACAACAAGGAATTGCCTTGTTGATTACCTTGGTTATTTTAGCTCTGCTTGCGGTTTTCATGACAGAGTTTTCTTTTGAAACCAAACTTGAAACACGGGGAATTCAAAATTACCAAGCATCATTCAAAGCAAAAAATGCTGTCAAATCCTTGTTTAAGGCAGTTCTGCAAGGTTTGAAAGGACAGAATGAAACAAAATTTTTCAGAGAGCACTTAAATAATTTATTAAAACTGGGAACTATTGGCAGTGAAATTTCTTTTTTGAATCCTCCTCAACCAGTCCGATTACCAGCCGGAGTTATTTCTGATTTTCCGGATGTTGCTTTTTATACACCGTATATTCGTCCGCTGGATCATCTTTATAATTTGAACCGGATTCAACCAAAATCAAGAACACGGATTCCTGAAACAAAAGCAGATGTCCGTCTGGCAAATCAATTTATTAACATTCTAACAAAGTGGAACATTACTACAAATCAACAAATTGGAAACACAGTTCTTTCTCAAAATATACAATTGAATATCAATGATATCCTGCCAATGTATGCAGCAATTTTCGACTGGCTGGATAAAAATTCGGAAATATATGATTCATCCATTTATGGAACAATTGGGGCGGAAAAGAATTCTTATCTAGCTGCAAATCCGGAAATAGAAATAAAAGACGGATTTTTGGACAAATTGAGTGAAATTCAACTGATCAGAGGGATAAACGAAAAACGGATCCCTCTCGTTCAATGGGAAAAAGGATTTACGATATTTCCTGTTGGCAACAAGTATGATGCACAAGCAAACTTTTCTCTTATTAAACCTCGAATCAATGTGAATTTGGCGACATATGAAGAAATTATAGAATTTTTGGATCAATTTGATCAAAATACAGCGTACTTTATAAACTACTCGCAAAAAAACTATGATGATATTTATGCACAGGATTATTATCATAAAAGAGAAGAAATAGCCGCAGAACTTACAAAAATTCCTCGTTCAAAACTGACAAGTGAAGACATTAAAAATAAGTTAAGCCACATTACTCAGTACGATAGCAAATCAAGTGAATATTTTATTCCCTTCAATTACTGGTATGAAATAAATCTCAAAACTGAAATCGACAACGTTCAGGCAGAAGTAAGAGCAGTGGTCTCAGTTGACAGGAATTCGGAAATTGGAACAGACAAAAAATTAATAATTCACAATTTCTTGCTGCGTTAAAACCATGGCCGAAAAAATAGGTAATAAAATCATTCGTCTGACAGAGGTTGGTTCAACAAATACATATTTGAAAGAAAATTGTGATTTGCTGAAACAGCACGGATTGGTTGTGCTTGCAGAAATGCAGACCTCAGGACGTGGACGGGCCGGAAGGAAATTCGTTTCTCTACCTGCTAAAAATATAACTTTTTCAGTTGTGTTGCATCCAAATTTGCCCCTTGCAGAGGTTCAGGTATTTGCTTTGATGGCCGGAGTGGTTGTTGCTCGTGTACTTGAGACTTATGTTGACCAAATCCGGCTTAAATGGCCGAATGACGTGATGGTCCGCGGGAAAAAAATATGTGGAATTTTACTTGAAACAATCACCATTACTGAGCAGCATTTTCCGGTTTTGATCTTGGGTATAGGTTTAAACACAAAAGGTTTTCTAATAGATTATCCTAAAGAATTACAAACTGTTATAACAACTCTGGAAGCAGAAATTTTACGAAGTTCAAATGCAATTTCAGAGTCTGAAGCAGCGTCTTATCTTGAAAATGAAACAGTTTTTCAACAGCTTTTGAAACAGTTGGAGTGTTGTCTCGAAGAATTCAGTTACGATGCTGCAACAACTCTGCGGAGCGAAAATATAATTGATGGAAGAACAGCACTTCTACAAGAATGGTTAAAACGCTCACAGGCAATAGGCAGGAAGGTACGTAGTTTGAATAACGTAGAAGAGCTTACTAAAGGCTCCGGAACTGTTGGAATTATTGAGGGATTGACAAAGGAAGGTTATCTGCGAATCCGGACAGAATCAGGGCAAATCCTGTCACATGTTTCTGGAGACATTCTTGAAATAAAAGAGGAAAAATAATGATTATAGCCGTAGACATAGGTAACAGTAACGTAGTACTTGGCTTAGTCAAAGATTCAAAAATATTACAAAGTTGGCGTCTCCATACCGGTATTCATCAGAGTGTAGATGAATATGAAATGCTGATTCGGGGTATGCTTTTCGCATGTGATTTCAGCTTGAAAGAGGTTCAAGGGGCCGTGCTGAGTTCTGTTGTACCGGAACTTACGGATGTTTTTATAATACTCCTGGAAAATTTGATTGATCAAACTCCTATCAAGGTCAGTCATGAAATGAATCTTGGAATTAAAATAAACACTGAAATACCGGCAAAAGTAGGTCAAGACCGCCTGGTTAACGCCTGCGCCGCATATCATCAATACAAAACTTCACTGATTATCGTTGATTGTGGAACGGCAACTACACTTGATGTTGTCACAGCTGAAGGAGTTTTTCAGGGAGGTGTAATTTGTCCGGGATTATTAATTTCCGCTGAAGTTCTGTTCTCCAAGGCCGCTCAACTGTTTCAGGTAAATCTTGAAATGCCGGAAAATGTGATTGGAAAAAACACCACAGATAGTATTAAATCCGGACTCATCTTTGGTTATGGCGGTATGGTAGAATCGTTGATAAATAAATTAACGAAAGAGATAGAACAGCAGGGTCAACCTGCTCCGAAAGTTGTTATCACCGGCGGACTGGCGACTAAAATTTTACCAATTCTGTCAAACGTTGTTTTTCATGATGATTTGACTTTGCGTGGTTTATATCATTATTATCTACTGAATAAACATGCAGAAAATTAAAAGAATATCTGATTTACGGGAAAAATCATAATCAGCTCACCAAAAACTATACAACAGCAAGTACAACATGCCCGAAGAAAAAATTGACGGACTGGAAGGTCTGGACGATTTTGGTGATGACTTTGGAGAACAGCTCGACTCCTTCATGGAAAGTGATGGTGAAGATGAGAGCGACAGTGAATTGGATTCATTTTTCGAAGATCTTTCAACAATCGATGATCTTGAAGGTGATGATGATAGTGAAGATTCAGCAGATGAAAAAGATGATGCAAGAGAGGATAAGGAAAAAGGTGATGATGATGATGATTTCGACAGTGAACTTGAAGATGAAGCAAGTGGTGATGATGAAGAGTTTAATGAGGAAAAATCTAATGAGCAGATTAAAAAGAAAGGACTATCAAACAAAGGATTTCCTTTAAAACCCGTAATAATTTCAATTTTGACAGGTTTGCTTTTGGGAGTTATCACTGTAGTTGTGCTTTACATCTTTGCAACTCCTGCCGAAACACCAGTTTCCAAAACTGTTGTAGAACTCCCCCCAGAACCTGTACCTGTCCCGAAGGTCAGTAAACCTGAACCGAAGAAACTTAAACCTAAACTTAAACCAAAATCCAAACCTAAAAAACGAACTTATTACGTTCAGGTTGTCTCCTGTATTTCCCGTGAATGTGTGCATGAAAGCCGTCTTCAATTAAAAAGTTTGGGTTATAAATCACGTGTCCGGACTTCCAGTAAAAGTTCCGGAATTGCAGAGGTACTTTCCGAAAATGTTTTGGGGGAAGAGAATTCTGCTAAAATGGTAAATAAAATAAACAGTAATAATCCACTTGCAGGTCACGCATTTCGCAAATCAGTTGAAAATGGTTTCCGGGTATCCTTGGGTTTGTTTCCTGATTTAGAAACTGCAAACAGGGTAAGAACCTACTTAAACCAAGCTTTCAATAAAGATATATTCTTTAAAATACAGCGCACTACCCGAAAGATACGATATCAGGCAGTACAAATCGGAGGCTTTAAATCCAGGAAAGACGCTGAGAAATTACGCAACAAATTGAAGAAGATAAATCCAAATTTTGATGGTGCATTTGTGAAATCAGACTTAAAAGGATAATAAATTATAATAATGACAAATTGTCGGTGAATAGTTTTACGTCAATATTTCTACAAGTTAGTAAAGAGACCTTTTAAAAATTATGCCAATTTTGGTTTACTTTTCCTGATTTTTAAAATAAAGTTAATGCTCTGAATTATAAAATAACCCAAATAAATTGGAGCATTCATGGGACTAAGTTGGACAATTGTTTTTGTAGTTTTAGCAGTAGCATTCATAATAATTCCAGGTACCGTTTTCCTTTCAAATATAAGTCGGATCCGCAAAGAGAAAGCACAGTAAAATGTTTTCTTAACCGAGTAGGTAGCAGCTTGATTATTTCTCCCCGGACTAAAGAGAAATCTACTTTCAATCGTTTCCTGTTATATTTATCGTTACTCTTCTCTGTAACTTCACTTTACGCAAAAGAAGAGTTTTCTCCTGCCAAGCTGCTGTTACCATCAGTATTACAGAATTTTTCTCCAGTTGAACAGTCAAAATACAAATCTGGATCGTCAAGAAAAAATAACCGCTATGCAGTAGTAACTGCTTCTGCTTTAAATATACGCTCCGGACCGGGTACCGAAAATCCTGTCTTAAAAGTTCTCCCGGAAGGCACACACCTTTTAACATTGTCTCCTCCGCATAATAAATGGCAGAAAGTCAGAATTCCACACGACATTCAAGGTTGGGTAGCTCAAAAATACATCAAATTTTATGTGCCTCGAGATTTGCCTTACCATGCTGGCAAATTTAACTCAACGTTTTTCACATCTCCGCTTGAAGCAAGCATCCTTCACTACATGAAAGATGTGTATTCCCATAAACAATTGAAGCGTGAAGACATACTTTCTGTCGTCATTCAAGATCTTGCTTCCGGAGCATTGGTAGCCTCAATACGTCCGAGACTAGGTGTAAAGTCTGCCAGCACTATTAAGGTACCAATACTTCATGCATACATGCTGCAGCGTTTTCGTGGAGACATCACAGAGTCATTAAAATTCAAAAAACTGCTGGAGGAAATGATACGTTTTAGCAGTAATCCCAGTACTAATGCTGTAATTAAATTGTTGGGAGGAACGGAAACAATCCAGCAGTTGCTCAACAAAACAAAAATATACAAAGAATTGAGTCTGATTGAATCTATTCCGGAAGACGGGCGCACCTATTTGAATAAAATTTCTGCGGCAGATTTAAATAAAATTTTTGTGAAGATTTGGTTTCAACGTGCTTTAGGTTCTGAGTATAGTCAGCAAAATAACATGGCTGCGTCAAAAGAAATGCTATTTTTACTTGGTCTTCCAAGTCAATCATGGCTGAAAGACAGAATTAAAGCAAAAACCTGTTTTTCATCAAACAAATCCGTAAAGCTTTGGGACAAGACCGGATTTGTCAAAGGTGTGAATGGAAATGCCGGCATTGTAGAAATAGCTACGCCTCACGGCAGAAAAGCTTATTCAATTGTAATGTTTATGGAACGTGAAAATTATCAATCCATCAAAGGAGATGCTGCACAGTGGTTTGAGCGTGTGAGCTTACATATGCGCCGTATTTCTGAAATGACCTATGCCTTTATTTCAAACCGATATGAAAGCTACAATGTATGTGGCCGTTCACTTCTCACTCGTTATGCCAAACTTGCTTTAGCTCCGCGTCCTCTGCAAGCCTCTCTCTAGTGTTTCTCATTCAAAGCAGGAAGGTATGCTAGAAAAGCTTTTTCCATTTTCATTAAAATGATCGTAAAACAGTGACTTTTGAACAACGTCTTGGATGGTTATATGAGCGAAAGCTGATCATGCTGTTACTCTGGAAAGAACGTTTTTTGAACCCGTTAATTACTGAAGAACTGGAAAAACTGAAATCTTCCGGACTGTTGGAGGATGTGGGAATTTGGCAGGTGATGGACGAACATTTTCCTGCATTTGAAAGCAAATTGCCTGCAGGAATGTATTTTCCTGTCCCAATCTCACGTGCACTAAAACAAGGCACAGAATTTTCGACTGAACTTGCACTGCGATTTCACTATGACTACATTCAGGTTGATGAAAATCAAAAATGGAGTTTGCGAAACAAATTTATTAGCGGGAAGGTTTTAGCACTTTTTGAGTCAAATCTTTTTTTTGAAAAGGAAACCGGCCTCTATTTTGTTGAGTACTGGAGTGATACGCGCTGGGACAAATGCTATCTAGAATGTGCTGTAACTCCTCTGCTGGCATTGGCGATAGACAGAAATCATGAAGAACTAAAGGTTCAGCTTAATAACCAGAAAACAGACTCACTTGATCTAAACAGCTTCCGTATAGATTCCGCTGAGAGATGTTTTGTTCGCACTTTAAATTATGGTGAAGTGCTGCTTGCAGATTCACCACGATTCTGGTTTCTCAATAATTTAGATGAATCCGGGTCTCACTTTATTCTTGGTGAGAATCACTTCCCACTGAGTTTTTAAGCATGAATTGCATTAAACAAAAATACGTCCCCGCTTATTTAAACTTCAAAGGTCTCTTAGACTTCATCTCCATTTATTTGCTCTAAAGCAAAATACATTGAAAATAAAGAACAATTAGTATAAAATCGTTATCAGTCTTTGTAGGATTATCAATGCAGTTTTTATTGCAAACTTTCAATATCAACCAGGTTTAAGGACGTAGTTCCAGCACATAACCGTAAGTTAACGAGTATCTTTCTCCTTTGTGCGAAATATTACGGGAACGTGAGTATTCGATTTGCCTCATTATTTCCTGTCGATTTTTTTCACGCTGCTTTTTGGTAAATTGGAGAGATTCTGAACGTAATTCTTCTTGTGCTTCCAGAATAGCACGACGAGTTGCCGCAATTTCTTTGGCACGCTCCAATGCATCTTTCCGCTGTTTTAGAAAACATGCGTAACGAGCTTGTACTGAAACGTTGCAGGCAATGATTTCCGCAGTTAATTTTTGAGCTGAGGTTGAGGTGTATCCGAAAACAGAAGACCAGCAGATTATCATTGTTGGAACAAAAAACCTGATAAAAAGTCGTTGTACTGGATATTGGTTAGCAGTTGGTCTCATAAGCTGGGTCTGCATAGGTTTTTTTAATACAGTGTATGCTCAAACTGAAAATACTAGTCCTGATGAAGAAAGCCCAAAAAAGAATACGATTGAAACAAACAATCAATTAAATGATAAAAATGAAGATAAAAACAGTGACATAGATCCGGAAAACCAAGCCCCGCAATCCGGGACCCTTATTGTGATTAAACCTGATGATTCTATTTTTTCAGATCCTCAGTATGCAGAAATCAGCCGAAATGCCATGTCTATGATACTGAATATATCCAAATCAAACAATCCTTTGACAAAAAAACAGTCTGCTTCAGAATTTAACTTGAAAGAGCTAAAACAGAAAGCTCGAAAAAAGAGCCTCCGGGAGATGCAGGCGTTTAATAAAAGAAATAACAAGAAATTCAATGAAATTTTTCAACGTTTCCAAAAGAAACGAACTCAGTCTGCAAACTACAGCGGTAGACATTACGACTACACAAGTTATATCCAGAACTTTCAATCTCCCAAAAGACGTTAACAGACTTTGAAAAAGTAATTTTATTTATTCAAATTCTACTTTAAATTCAGTGCAATAATTATGTCACGCGTAGCAATGGCAATGAGTGGTGGTGTTGATTCGTCAGTTGCCGCTGCTCTGTTGAAAGAACAGGGACACGAAGTAATCGGCCTGCACATGAAACTGTATCATGGCCCTGAGAATGAAACTCGTCAAAAAAGCTGTTGTTCTCTTGACGAAGCAATTGACGCACGTTCTGCCTGTCATCGGCTGGATATTCCATTTTATGTTCTTGATTATCAGCAAGAATTTCGTGAAACGGTTATCAATTATTTTATCAGTGAATACTCAATTGGCCAGACACCAAATCCGTGCGTGATGTGCAATAAAAAAATAAAAAGTGAATTATTATTAAAAAAAGTAGATGAGCTTGATTGCGATTTCCTGGCAACAGGGCATTATGCCAGGGTTTACAACAATCCGGAAAACGGACGTCCGCAATTATCACGTCCAAAGGATCTGCGTAAAGATCAAACTTATTTTCTGCATGGCATTCCGGCCCGTGAACTACAACGTCTGAAGTTTCCATTGGCAGATTTAATTAAACCGGAAGTACGGAAGATTGCAAGCAGACTGAATCTGTCTGCCGCAAAAAAACCTGACAGTCAGGAAATATGTTTTGTTCCAAAAGATTACAGAAACTTTTTGAAGCAGGAATTGAGCAATGCTCCTGAAACGGGAGATTTTATCAGCGTTTCCGGAGATGTACTGGGAAAGCATTTGGGGTTGCCTTACTATACAATTGGACAACGTCGCGGGCTGGGAGTAAGTGATTCAAGTCCATATTACGTTGTAAAAATAGATAAAGAAAATAACAGGATCGTTCTGGGAAAAGAAGATGATTTGTTTTCGCAAACCATCTGGGTTTCCAGTGTGAACTGGGTGTCAATTTTACCACCGGACAAGCCGCTCCGGGTATCCGCAAAACTGCGCTATGCGCATCAGGGAGCATCTGCGTCTGTTTTCCCTGAATCAGAAAATCAAGTCCGGGTTGAATTTGATGCACCGGAGCGTGCGGTAACTCCCGGACAGGCAGCAGTATTTTATCAAGATGATATTCTTCTTGGTGGAGGCTGGATTAACGATTCACCTTGAATATTGAGCAATGGATGTAGGACAATGAATATCCTTTTGACAGGATTTATGGGAGCAGGAAAGACTACAATTGGGCGCAAGTTAGCCAAATTGCTGGAATATTCTTTCATTGATACCGATACTGAAATAGAGGAAGATCAAGGTTGCAGCGTCAATGAAATTTTTAAATATGGTGGTGAAGAATGTTTTCGTGATATGGAAACACGCCTGCTCGAAAAGTTGATGAATGTGCAAAATTCAGTAATTGCGACCGGTGGTGGAATTGTATTGCGTGAACAAAATCAAGTTATTCTGCAGAAAATAGGTAAAAGAGTTTATTTGAAGGTGCCCCAAGCAGAACTGTTGCAACGACTGAAAAATGACAGGAAACGCCCACTTCTAAAGGAAAAGAATCCGGAATCTGTGCTGAATAAGATGTTTGAAGAACGCAGCTTGCTCTATGAGCAAGCAGAGTGTATAATGGATACAGGTCACCAATCTCCACAAAATATTGCTTCAGAAATAATTCGTCAACTTTGCAATGAAGGCTAAGACTATAACTTTTGAATCTGCTCTACAAAAACTTGAAGAAACGGTTGATAAGCTCGAAGAAGGCTCTATTCCTCTTGATGAAGCATTAACGACATTTGAATCCGGTGTACGCTGGAGTCGAGAATGCAGTAAATTTCTTGAAAACGCAGAGCAACGTATTGAGACAATTATAAAGAACGAAAATGGCGAGTACGAACAAAAGGAATTCCTACTCGAATGATGAACAAGGCTTTCAGCAATTGCTTGAAAGTCAAAACTAATATTTCAGAGATGTTCTGTCCCCCTGGATGGAAAGAGAGAATGGGGGTGCTGATTTCTGATTACTGATTTCTAAAAAAACCGCAAATCTACACAAGGCAAAACGAATGCCGGATTATATCGATTAAGGTATATTCTGCTTTGTGAATGCGGTTCCTCTTTTCGATTTCTGATCTGAAATTCAAGAAATAACTGTCAGAACATCCTGATTTTAAACTCACAAAAATCAGGTAAAAAATGGCCGAATTAGATCATAAAATTCTTATCAATGTTGAGGATGACGAAACCAGAATTGCGTTATTACACGGCTCAAAACTGGATAACCTTTACATTGAACAAACCCACCGCACCCAAAAAATTGGCAATATTTATTGCGGAAAAGTTGTAAAAGTACAACCCTCATTTCAGGCAGCCTTCATTGATTATGGTGAAGAACGTCACGGTTTTCTTTCCCTTTCCGATATAAACTTCCAAGTCTATAAACCAAGTCGTGAAGGTCGTGGAAGACCTTCCATCACTCAAGTCCTCAAGCCCGGACAAAAAGTCCTAGTCCAAGTTATCAAAGATGAACTTGCCCACAAAGGGGCGTCACTAACCACAAATATTTCTCTAGCAGGACGCTTTCTTGTTTTTATGCCGGACAGTGACCGTGGAGGAGTTTCCAAAAAAATTGAAGATGAAGACCAAAGAGCACGCCTGCGCCATTTACTGAAAGGTCTTGGCAGTGAAAATTCTTCGGCTATCATCCGCACAGTTGGTGTTGACCGTTCGCTCACTGAGTTAAAACGTGATTACACGATTTTACGCCGTACCTGGAATGAAATCAAAGACGAGCATGAAGAGCAATCAACTCCTGGATTACTTTATCAGGAGGAAGATGCGATGCTGCGAATGATCCGCGATTATTACAATGACAGTGTTTCAGAAGTTGTGATTGATGAACCTGTTGCTTTTCAACATGCCTTAGAGTTTTTTAAAACTCACATGCCTTCAGAACAGAAAAAACTGCAACTTTATCTTGGTGAAAAATCACTTTTTTCTTCATTTGAAATTGAAGCTCAAATAGAAGTTTTACACCACCAGCATGTTCCACTTCCCTCCGGAGGATCATTGGTTATCATTCCTACAGAAGCGCTTGTAGCGATTGATGTCAATTCCGGTAGATCCACACAAGAGAGAAACATTGAAGCCACTGCATTACGAACTAATTTGGAGGCGGCCGAAGAGGTCTCAAGGCAGCTGCGTTTAAGGAATCTTGGCGGCTTGATTGTGGTAGATTTTATTGACATGGACAATACAAAAAATCGTCTTTCAGTAGAACAAAAAATAGAAGAAGAAATGTCTTCAGACAAGGCAAAGACTTCTTTTGGAGTAATCTCAAAGTTCGGACTACTGGAATTGAGTCGACAACGTATTTCGAGCAGCTTATCACTCAATTCTATTTTAATAACTTTGGCTAACCGTATTTTGCGAAAAATTCACGATTCAGCAATTGAGCAAAAGGTACTGCAGATTCACATCCGTCTGCCTGTGGAATTGGCAACTCATTTACTCAACGTTAAGCGACAACGATTAACTCAAATGGAAATGGATTATGGAATCAGCATTTCCATTACGCCGGACACGCAACTTGGGACAGAAGAAATTCCGGAAATGGAAGTTACGCTGAAAGAACAAGGCGGCGGAGAAACCAGAACAACTGTTCCGATTTCTGCCTCTGACATGCGTGACGATAAACTTGGGCGGAAAAAAGGACGCGGCAAAAAAGAGGTAGACAAAAAAGAAATTTCCGAAACTGCGCAGAGTAGTCCGGAAAAGAAAACGGAGGAAAAGCGGTCTAAAGCAAAAGAAGTTGATGCTAAGACTTTATCGAAAGATAAAGACACCAAATCCTCTGAGGATTCCGGTATAAAGCAGGAACTTCCGGATTCCGCTGCTGTAGAGAAAAAGGAACCAGAAAAATCATCCGCAAAAGATATTAAAGTTTCTGACGATAATAAAAAACAGACTGCAATGAGCAAGCCTGCAGACGAAGAAAAAAAGGAAGAAGAAACTAACGGGGAGCTTTTTGTGAGTACCCATGAACGTCCGAATGATCAAACTGCTCCGGGAAATAAAAAATCAATTCCGGTTGAAATTGCTGCGAAACAAGATGATTCCGCAACAACAACTTATCAAAGTGTGCATTTGGTAGATCACGGTAATTCAACAGATAGAAGCAAAAAAGTTCCTGCAGAAAAACTTTTAAGAGATTTTGTTGCTGAAACTCCTATGTTCAGCAGTGTTCACCTGGGAGATGAAGAAAAAAAAGAAAGCAAAGTTTCTGCAAGACAAGATACAAAATCTCAGGAAATTGTTAAAAAAACAAAACCTGCTCCTGAAAAAAAGTCTGGAAAAACTGTACTTAAATCTTCCACAAATAAATCCGAAACAAACAAAACTGATTCATCAAAAGTTACTGCTAAAACAGCGCCTAAAAAGGCTAAAATAGGATCTGTAGAAAAGTCCGGAATAAGGTCAAAAACCGCACAAATTAAACTATCAACAGCAAAAAAAGATTCTGGAAAAGCTAAAACTCCGAAGTCGTCTGACGGGAAAGTCGAAAGAGACCAGGAAAAAGGCAAGGTCAAAGATTCTGCAGCAAAATCAGCAAAAGACAAGATGGTGAAGTCCAAGACACCAAAACCACCGAAGCAGAAAAATACTCCTGTTAGCAGTCCGGAAACAAAAGTGACTGCTGCCTAACATCGCTGAATAAAGAGTGACAGGGGCACAATGTCTTACCAAAATCTACCGTCTATCACGGAATGTGACGCGTATCTCAAGGAACAGAAACTCCCTCACGGTAAAGTTGTCAGGGAGCAGCTAAACATTGTCTTGAATCTTGTCCGCAAGGAAATCTCCCAAAATCCCGCCGAAGAAATTGCAGACAATAATACCGAAATTTTGAAACGAGTTGCGGCACAAGTTCGGAAAGATTCTCGTGGCACACAACGAGTGATCAATGCTACCGGAGTTGTTGTTCATACCAATTTGGGCCGAGCTCCTTTGTCCGAAAGTTTGTTAGGCAAAGTATTGCCCGGAATGAGTTCCTATTCCACACTGGAATTTGATCTTGAGACCGGAAAGCGAGGTTCACGTGACTCGAAAATCCGGAAACTTTTGCGTTCCCTTTCTGGAGCAGAAGATGCAATGGTGGTCAATAACAATGCCGCAGCGGTTTTTTTAATGCTAAAGGCTTTAACCTCAAATGAGCCGGAAAGCAAAATGCCTGAGGTGATTGTGTCACGTGGCGAATTAGTCGAGATCGGTGGCTCTTTTCGTATTCCGGACATCATGCGGGAAGCTGGAGTCAAGCTGGTCGAAGTTGGCACCACTAATCGCTGCCGACTTACGGATTATGAACAAGCCATCACAGAAAATACTGCCGCCCTTTTAAAAGTACATCCTTCAAATTACGAAATTCATGGTTTTACGGAATCCGTTTCGGTTGATAAAATGTCTAAACTGGCCCACTCCAAAGGTCTATTTTGTTTTCATGATTGGGGAAGTGGAAGTTTTTACAAGTTCCGGCAACGTGGATTGAGTGAGTATGCAACTGCAGAGCAAGAGCTTTCTGCGGGTCCGGATTTACTGGCTTTTAGCGGGGACAAGCTTCTCGGCGGTGTTCAGGCCGGTGTGCTGCTTGGTAAAGCTGAAAACATCAAAAAACTGCGTAATCATGCTCTCTACCGTGCATTACGCTTAGACAAAGTAACACTTGGCTTGTTTGAAGCTACTCTGGAAGCATATCTTGATTTAGATAGCCTTCCTGAAAAAGTTCCCACAGTAGGATTGCTGGAATTGACGCGAAATGAAATTCGAGTCAAAGTACAGGACTTTCTGAATCAGCTTAAATTACCAAAAAAAACAGCCTGGAAATGTGAACTCCGCGAAACAGAATCCCGGGCCGGCGGCGGCGCTTTACCGGAACTCCCTTTAGAATCAGCAGCCCTTGTTTTTTCCCATCCAAACCGGTCATCAAATGAATTACAGGAGTGGTTTCGATCACAAACTGTTCCCGTAATTGTCCGGATCCATGAAGAACAAATTTGGCTCGATTTCCGTACAATTCTCCCACGTGACACTGATGAGCTTCTGACGATCGTCACGCAGCTTATTACAGATTGATTATTAATGGTTATCAGAATCCAGGCCCATTTTCCCGTTGCTAAAATCCTGTCAGTCAAATCCAGTCCTGCTCAATACACTAAAAGGTCTTTTTCTTGCTTGATCAGTGGTGCATCAAAAGCTTCATAAAAAACCAAAACAATATTTTTGATAGTGCCCATTTTCAACAATCAACTAAGTAACTCCCACAGTATGAAATTGCCTGCATTCATTGGGAAAGCGTTCCTGCTTTGTCTCACCTTTCTTTGCATTACTTCACAAAGTTGGGGTCAATCAAGTAACAATCAGGGAGATAGCAGTAATTACGAACAGACTCAGCTAAGCGGTTTCAGTGATGATGAGCGGATAAAATTATTGTTGTTGAACCTTCTTCCATCAGGAATGACAGAAACAGCAGCAGAAGAAATTGCCAAGGCGCTCCAGCTGAATATTTATAACACTAATCATTTTTCAGTAGTAGGACCTGCCGAATGGAATGCTGAAATAAAAAATCAGGATCCGACACTGGCGGACTGTCATGATATTGCTTGCGGAGCAATGATCGGAAAATTATTTCATGCAGACAAAGTTTTGGTTGGCACACTTCATTCCGAAATAATGTTTAATGAAAACAATGAAGAGGAGCCGAGTTTTGTTCTATCAATAAGAATGGTGGACACCCGTACAAACATCACTGATTTCAGTGATGAAGTACAATTCACTGATCTGCAAATGCACGACGAGTTGTTCCGTCTTGCTGCAAGGATTTCAGATAACACATTGTTAATTGGAAGTGTTTTGAGTACAAAACAGTCCCGAATTAGCTTTAATATAGGACGGGCACAGGGCATCAAAACCGGCCATCAGCTGGTTATTTCGCGGAGAACATCTGCAAGAAAAAAATTCGTAAATGATCTGCACGATAATGCTTTTCAAAATATTGCATTAGCAGAAGTTGTTCAAGTCAGTGATTTGTCAGCAGAAGCCGTTATTGTGCAAAAAATTTCTTCTGTTGCAAATGGCGACCAGGTTCAAACTTATATTGATCGGGAAAAGCTTATTCATCTGATCAGCCAAACACGAAAGGAGCTTGACACTCAAAAACGATTGAAACCAAAACAACGTGTTATCCGCAAAGTTCCGTCCATAGGAAAGGAGAGTTCGGATTATGCAAACTGGTCAAAACGCTTTAGACAAACAAAAGTTGAGCATGATCGCTGGCTCTACACCACAGCAGGCGCCGGTGGAGCAACAATCCTGTTTCTCAGCGGAAGTATCAAGCTGAGTGGAATTTTGAGCGTTTTACCCTGGATAGCCGGAGCCGGAACTGTTTATAGTGGAATCCGTTTTTTCCATTTTCGAGATTTAATGAATGAACTCTCCACAGAAGGGCGCTCCCTTGGTTTTATTTCCAGTTCATTCGATCCCATACCTTCGGGCTTCCACTGGACTCCTGTTCCAAAAGGCTTTCAAATAGCCTGGATTAAGCGTTTTTGAATTCGGATTTCCGTACATTCAATCTTCTCCCTGAATAGTTTTCTCTCCATCTTCTGTTTTATCTCTTCCAGATTAGTTTTGACCGGCTCAAATCTAACACAGAGAATTGTGCTAAATAATCAACTTGAGTTTAAGTCTAAAAACTTGGAAACTGTGACACATCATTTTAGCAAACTAAAGTAATCTTCCAACTGAACTATATCAAATTGAGGCATCAGGGTAACTGGATCAAACCAACTAAACTATGAGAAGATGGTGATGGGGAATGCAAATTATTTCAACTTGTCAAGACAGGTTGATGAAAAAGCAAATGACATGAAAGGTAGAAATGACTGCAGCTGAAACACAAGAACAGCTATATTTTGCTCTGCAAACTTTCACTGAAGTAAACCGCATCATCACATCTTCACATAATTCTGACGAAACGCTTGCGAGGACTGCCAGTATGATTGCAAAGCGGATTGAGGTTGATGCATGTTCAATCTATATTTATGATGCAGACCAGGCAATTCTGATATTGAAAGCAACTCACGGTCTTGACCCATCGACCACCGAGAAGGTTCGCATGAGGCCTTCAGAAGGTTTGGTTGGATTGGTACTAGAGCGTTCTGCCCCTGTGCAGGAATCTAAAATGCACGAACATCCCCGCTTCAAAGCATTTCCGCAAACCAAAGAGGATTCATTTTCATCTTTTCTTGGAGTTCCGTTAATAGAGCATCGAAAAACTTTCGGTGTGCTTGTCGTTCACACAGTTGAACCTCGTACATTTTCTCCAGAGGAAGTACAATTACTTAGTTCTATTGCAACTCAAATCTCCAGTCTTGTTTCAAAAGCTCTGCTCCTCAAACAACTGGATACCGCGACTCAAGAACCTGCCGGTACACCTGAGAATGAAGAAACCTCCTTTCACATGTATGGGCAACCTGTTGCTTACGGTGTTGCTCTTGGTCAAGCTGTTCTGCTCAAACAGTCTGACATTGAAGTCCCGGAGAAGACTAGTTCCAGTACAACAGAGCTTGAAATGTCTGACTTTCAAGCCGCAATGGATCATACGATTTCTGACACTTTGGAATTAATTGAAAAAGTTAAAGATCGTGTAGGAACGGAAGAAGCCTCTATTTTTCACGCACACCTGATGTTTTTGGAAGATCAGCATTTTCAGGATAAAATTAATTCAAAAATTGAATCCGGAAATACCGCGGCATGGTCAATTTACAAAACAGTTCATGAATATCTGGGTGCCTTTGAAGAAATTAAAGATCCTTATCTGAGTGAAAAAGGTGCGGATTTAAAAGATGTCGGTTACCGTCTTTTACACTTTTTGGGACACGAGGTACTGTCCGTAACCAAAAAGACAGGAATTCTTGTTGTACGGCAGCTTCTCCCCGGAGATATTGCGAGGTTAGACACGACACGCATAAAAGGCATTGTCTTGTCCAGCGGCGGAGTAGTTTCTCATGCAGCAATTCTGGCTCGATCACGGAGGATTCCTGTAGTTTGTCTGGAAGACAAAGAATTGGATCAAATAAAGGACGGCGCCCCAATTGCTATAAATGGAGATTCCGGATTTGTGGTAACATATCCGGATAAAGAGGTACTGGCTGAATTTAAACAGTTGTTGGTCCGGCAGCAGAATTATTATGATAACCTTGAAGAGTTTCGCGATCTTCCCTGCAAAACAAGCGATGGAGCACGTATAAATTTACTGGCTAACGTAGCCCTTGGCGGGGATGAAATACAGTTACTTAGTTACGGTGCAGAAGGGGTAGGACTGTTCCGCACCGAGTTTTATTTTCTTTCTCTCGACCGCTATCCGGACGTTGCCGAACAAACAAAAGTATATCGTGATTTACTGGATAATATTTCAGCGGATAAACTGGTGGTTTTCCGAACTTTGGATGTTGGAGCAGACAAAGCCGCGCCTTACATGGGATTTCATGATGAAGATAATCCGTTTCTCGGTTACCGTGCCGTGCGTCGTCAGTTGAAAGAAAAAACCGTTCTCAAGGAACAGTTACGCGCGCTGCTTCAGGCAACCGGCGAACGGCCAAATGTGCGGGTACTTTTTCCGATGATCACAAATGTAAGTGAAATCAAACAAGCAAAGGCCTTGTTCGAAGAGTGCCGAAAGGAAGTGGAAACATCCGGAATTTCTATAGCAAAAATTGAAGTTGGAATGATGTTTGAGGTTCCAAGCGCCTTTTTGATTTGTGAAAAATTTATGTCCGAAATAGATTTTTGTTCGATTGGCAGTAATGACCTCACCCAATATGTGTTGGCAGTAGATCGCAATAATCCTCAAATCTCCGACCTGTATGACCCACTGCATCCGGCAGTTCTAAACTTAATTCAAAAACTTGTGCAAACTGCTGATAAACATAATAAACCCGTTGAATTGTGCGGAGAAATGGCTTCCGATCCTGACGGATGCGTAATTTTGGTTGGCCTGGGAATCAGCTCACTAAGCATGAATGCTCCTCTAATTCCGGTGGTCAAAAAACGTCTTTCAGAAATTTCTCTACCTGAAACGCAGTCACTTGCCCAAAAAGCCTTGAACTCATCTTCACCGGCCGAAGTGAGGGAAATGATTCGAGAGTGTTTTCCAGATTCTCATACTTAGGAAAAACACAAACCATGACAACTCAAAACACACCTCATAAAATCTGTTTAATTCATGGTAACCAACAATTATTGGTAGATGAAACCACTAATAATTTGATAGAACAGAGGTTGGAGGGACGTGAACATGAGTGGAGTTTAGAACGCTTCAATGCACAGGAAATGCTGAAGTCCACAGGTGAATCTGGAAAAAACAGTATTGATGATTTCTTGATCAGTTGTGAAACGTTGCCGATGCTGAGTGATCGTAAAGTAATCCGGCTTGACAATTTTGAACTGATCAAAAAAGCAGCGAAGAAAAATGACAGTTCTTCAGCAGGCAGGCTTTTTGACGCGGTTGAAAACATCATTAATAATCCTCCGGATTGCTTATGGTTTGTCTTTACAAGTCCCGCAATGCGAGAGCAGGATTTCAGCAAACCTCTCTACCGTGGTATAAAACAAAGCGGTTGGATCCAAAAATTTGTAGCCTACGATAATAGTTCGCCTTTCAACTGGGTAATTCAGCGTGGCGAAAAAAAAGGATTGCCGCTCTCAGCGGATGCTGCACGTTTGCTGATTGACATCTTGGGTAATGATCTTACTGATTTGGACCACGAACTGGAAAAATTGAGCCTTTACTTAGCAGGTAAATCCATCTCAGAGGAACTGATCAAAGAACATATTCGCGGTCACAAACATTTTTCTGTATTCCGCATGACGGAAGCCTTGTCCCGCAAGGAATTGCTGCCTGCTTTGGAAATCCTTGATCAACAGCTTCAGGCTGCTCCCCGTGAACATGTCCGCTTATTTGCACTCATCATTATGCAGTTTCGACGGCTACTTATCATTCACTGCATGCTCGCACAATTCCATAAAGAATCCGAAATTATAAGTAAAATATCTCTACCACCTTTTCTTGGCAAACAAGTTCTGGCACAAGCACGAAATTTTAGCATTGTTGAAATACAAAATATTTATTCGGAACTCGCTCAACTGGATTTGCGCGTAAAATTTCAAAGCTCACTTGCGCCGCTTCTTCTTCAAGACCTCTTTCAGCGAATTTGTTCCGGGCAGTTTAAAACTGCTGCTTAATTCACGGAATTACAGGTTGATTTTCTTCAGTCATGAAAATTTCTCACAAGTTTAAGAATTTTGACTGAAAGTTTTTGTCTGTACTCATCCAGTGCAAAACAACAGTAAATGTGAGGTGATAAAATATATTCAATTGACACAACTTGTTTGATGGTTCAACTCACTTGTCGTTATTAATGTCATGAGTAAAAACGAAATTTTTCCGCGTCTTTTTTCTCCAGTCGATCTGCGTGGACATGTACTTCGTAACCGTATAGTTTTTGGCGCACACACCGCAAATATGTCAGAACAGGGACTTCCGGGAGAAAGGCATCTCGCCTATTACCGTGAACGTGCGCTGGGTGGAGCGGCAATGCTCGTCATCGAACCGATGCCGGTGCATCCCGCGGCGGTTTTGACACGAGGGAATTTCCGGAACAGTACTGATGAAGTCATTCCCCACTTCCGGAAGATTACGGATTCAGTTCATGAAGAAGGATCCTTGATTCTCCAGCAGCTTTACCACGTCGGCCAACATGGCGATGCCGACAACTCATATCACGCCAACTGGTCGCCATCCGGAATGCCGAGTTACCATGATTCCGACGGCAGTCATTCGATGCTCGAAGCGGAAATAGAGGAGACTATCGGGGGCTTCGTGCAGGCCGCTAGAAGATGCAGGGATGCAGGCTTTGATGGAGTCGAAGTATGGGCAGCTTATCACGGCATGGTTGATCAATTCTGGACACCATGGTCAAATCAGCGCACAGACCGTTGGGGGGGCTCGCTGGAAAACCGTACGCGATTTTCACGTGAAATCATCACCAGAATACGAAAACTATGCGGTGAGGATTTTATTATCGGCATAGCAGTCAACGACGAACCGGATTTCGAGGTCGCTCTCCAGCGTGAATCGATCGCAGAAATCATCGCCCTTCACGATCGCGATCAGCTGCTTGATTACGTCACCTGCGGCACCGGAAGCTACTTCGATTTCTACAAGCTGATGCCTACATTTCTCTATCCGGAACGATTGGGGGCCGATCTTGCGGAAGTGCTAAAAGGTGCTGTAACACATGCATTGGTAATTGCGGAAAGTCATATCCGGACACCGGAAAATGCTGAGGCCGTTTTATCTGCCGGACAGGCTGATCTGGTTTCCATCGTCCGCGGACAAATCGCTGATCCGCATTTGGCGAACAAAGCTCGGGAAGGACGAGCTGAAGACATTCGCACCTGCCTCTCATGTAATCAAATGTGCTGGGGAAGACGTGGGCGTGACTACTGGATTTCATGCCTCGTCAATCCATCTGCCGGCCGTGAATTCGAGTGGGGTGGAGATCGTTTTCAAAAAACGAAAACACCGAAACGGGTATTGGTAGTTGGAGGCGGACCGGCCGGTCTGGAAGTGGCAAGGGTATCAGCAGAACGTGGTCACAAAGTCACTCTTGCAGAAGCCGGTGACCGTCTAGGTGGTCAATTCCGGCTTGCGGGTATGCAGCCACGGCGCGGACAGATTATTGATTTGCTGGACTGGTACGCCAGACAATTGTCTCAACTCGACGTCGAGGTACGGCTCAATGCTTTTCTTGATGCAGATGAAATCATTGAATTTGCTGCCGATACAACCGTCCTGGCTACAGGTTCTTATCCAACGGACACCGGATTTCAGAAAGCAATACCGCATGTTGAGAAACTTCCGGGAATTGAACTCGGTGGCGTTTTTTCAGCAGAAGATGTGATGGCACGTCGGGCACGTCCTGGTAAGCGTGTTATCCTGCTAGATGAGGGTGGAAACTGGAAAGGTTGCGGAACCGCCTGGAAACTTGCTGAAGACGGTCACGAAGTCACTCTGGTAACTCCTGATCCACTTGTCGGCAAGGAACTTCAGCGCACTGCTGCGGATTATCCGCTTCGACAGCGGTTGGCAAAACTTGGAGTGAATTTCATTCTTGAGTCAGCAATTACACGCTGGAGTAAAGAAGGTGCTGAAGTCTTCTGTTTTTTGGACGGAAACACACAATTCATTGAAGCGGATTCTCTGGTCTTTGCTACACCAAACATTGCTGAAGACTCCCTCACGTATGATCTTCAAGGTTCCGGTCTGAATGTTCTCAATATCGGTGACAGCGCCGGACCACGCCAGGTTCCTTTCGTTATCTACGAGGGACGCCGCACAGGCATGGAAAATTGAGGATGGTCATATTGAAAGCTTCTAAAAGAGGAATTATAAAATCTAAATTGTACAACTGTGGATAATTTGCTCCAATGTCACGTCCAAAAAGTATTAGTCTATTTGAGATGATTGAGTGATAAGCCGAACGTTCATTGGGTCGAGTTTACGAAAAATTTCAGCTGGTATTGGAGGATTAGTGATAAGAATTTCAATTGCTTCCATTTTGCAAATCTTTGCAAGACCCACTCGTCCAAATTTGGAACGATCCGTAACAACAATAACTTCCTGCGCCTGTTCAATAATTGCTCGTGAGAACTCTGATTCTAGAGAATAATAATCTGTTAAATTCAATTGATTGTCAATTCCTCCTACCGAAATAATCGCCCAATCAATGTTGAATTGTCGAACATACTCTACAGCAGATTGACCAAAAATTGCACCATCGTCCTGGCGCACTTCTCCTCCGGGAATATAAACATGATTTCCGGAGGGTGGTAACATCACGGCAGCAATGTCTGTTGAATTTGTGATTACTGTCAAGTTCTTGAGTTTTGTTAGAGAACGGGCAACATAGCTTGTAGTGGTTCCGGAATCCAACATTAGTGTACTACCAGCATGAATCAACTTTGCACATAGTTCGGCGATTTGTTGTTTTTCCTCACGCTGTTCGGCCATACGTTTTTGAAAAGGTGACTCCATCGTTTCATGTAGGGTCGCGACTCCACCATGAACTTTGCGAACAAGATGCATTTTAGCAAGTTACCGTACATCTCTGCGAACAGTTTCATCGGATACCGAAAAGACTTCTGCCAATTCCGTAATGTTACAAAACTGTTGAAGCCGTAAACGCTCCAGCATTTTGGACTGCCGAATTGAAGGGTACATAATAAAGCCTAGAAATAGTAAATGGAGCTAACAGTCTCAAGTATTTTCCGCAAAATTCAACATAAAACCACAAAAAAAAGAATGATTTTGCATTTAGTTGTGGAATTATGTAGCATTGCTTATCTTTTCTATCCCTTATGATTTTTTCAGGGAATAGATTTAAGCGAAGTAAAATTTATAAATGTAATCAGCCTACCTCGGTTACAAAGACAGACTGTACACGTTTAAAAGATATATTTTTCTTAAAATCTATTTTGAAAGAAAACTAGTGGCTACATGTGGTAGTCACACTATGATTGTCTAATCTCAATAGGAGAATTGTCTTTATCATTGGCCTTGTTGTTAGGAGGTGTTTCCTCACAAGCGGTTGCCGATTCAAAAGATCCAATAAAGATAACTCTCCATGACTGGACGGGACAGTACATCACCACAAAAATTATGGGTGAAGTACTTAAAAAAGGCGGATATGCGGTGAAATATGTGCAAGCAGATTACATCGCTCAATTCGCAGGCTTGCAGTCCGGAGACCTGCACGTCGCCATGGAAATTTGGGAAACAACCGGTAGGGATGCAATGGATGCCGCCACCGCTACCGGAAAAGTGGAAAACCTCGGCGAAACAGGAATGCAGGCCATTGAAGAATGGTGGTATCCGAAATATATGGAAGAACGCTGTCCAGGATTACCGGATTGGAAAGCCTTAAACGCTTGTGCCGAGGCCTTTTCCATTCCGGAAACCGCACCTCGCGGGCGCTATCTTGGTGGTCCTGTGACATGGGGAGGATACGACGATGAGCGAGCTGAAGCACTTGAATTGGATTATGAAGTTGTTCATGCCGGAACTGATGCAGCGCTTTTTGCCGAACTCGAATCGGCTTATCAGCGTAAAGCTCCGATTCTTTTGTGGGTTTATGCACCACATTGGGCGGTTTCAAAGTATGAGGGCAACTGGATTGATTTTCCAAAGTATTCCGCAGAATGTTACAATAATCCTTCCTGGGGAAGTAACCCCAATCTGGCTTATGATTGCGGAAAACCGCGTGGGCCGATTTGGAAAGTTGCTTGGAGCGGCGTCAAAGACAAGTGGCCCGGGGCTTACAAAGCTCTTAAAAATTTCCAAATCAACAATGGCGAAATGGGACAAATGATCTCCGATGTGGACCTCAACGGGAAAAAAGTTGAAGTCGTTGTAGCCCAATGGATTAGTTCTAATAAAGCACGTTGGAGTCAGTGGTTAAAATAATTAAGTTTTAACATCAAAGCACACTGAAGAAAGTGGCTACAATAATTGAATGCCGCAAAGTATGGAAACTCTTTGGAGTTGGTGCAAAAAATATATTTCAACAACACGGCTCTTCACTTTCTCCTCAAACCATTGCGGATGCCAACCTGATTTGTGGTGTCCGTAATGTCTCCTTTGATATTGAAGAGGGAGAAAATTTCGTAATCATGGGTCTTTCCGGATCAGGTAAATCAACACTTGTTCGGTGCCTGACACGGTTAATTGAGCCCACCGGAGGAGAAATTCGTTTTGAAGGTGCTGATCTTCTCCGAGCAAAAGAACAGGATTTAATAAACCTGCGCCGTCACAAAATGGGCATGGTGTTTCAGCACTTTGCCCTTTTGCCTCATCTGAATGTGCTGGGCAATGTGGCCTTTCCCTTGGAAGTGCAGGGTTCTTCCAGAACAGAGCGCGAAAAACGAGCTTTTGAAGTTATTGAACTCGTCGGTCTAAAAGGAAGGGAATCTCATTTTCCCCGTGAGTTATCCGGAGGACAACAACAACGAGTAGGCATCGCCCGAGCACTTGCAGTCAATCCAAATGTTCTTTTCATGGACGAGCCTTTCTCTGCACTTGACCCACTGATTCGTCGGGAAATGCAGGATGAATTTCTGCGTTTGCGTAAACTCCTCAACAAAACCATTGTTTTCATAACACACGATTTTAATGAAGCAATCCGAATTGCTGACAGGATTGCAATTATGAAAGATGGTGAAATTATCCAGATCGGCACTCCTGAAGAATTACTTTTACATCCGGAAACTGATTATGTTGCTGAATTTACAAAAGATGTTGATCGTGCAAAAGTTTTGACTGTATCAGCAGTAATGAGTGCTGCCGATATTCCTTCCACTAAAAATATAACTGTCAGTGAAAAATCAACTGTAGGCCAAGTTGCTTCACAGGTTCTGAGATCAAACCAAGCAGTTGATGTACAAAACAATGCTGGAGAGTTGATCGGAACTCTTACTCCGGAGGCAGTTTTGAAAGTCCTGGTAGATGATTTGGACGGAGAACAGTAATGAATTGGTTCTCGTCGCGAAAATCAATTCATTGGTGGATACTTTTGGGAGTTTTGGTCGTAGTTTCCGGATTTTATTTTAGCGGCTTATTTCCGCAATGGTCGCTCAAATATCCGTCGGGTTGGCGTGTGCCGTTACGATTTTGGATTTCAGATTTAATGCGCTGGTTAGTCAGCGATGTGCCGAGTGCCATCAATTTTACCGGAATAACTTTTAAGGAAGTTACTCGATTTTTTGCCGCAGTTTTAACTTACCCGCTTGAATTTGCCATTGATTTTCTTTCCACCGGCTTTCGTTTTGATCCCGGAGACGGTCCTGCAGACATTCCACGCCTTCCGTGGTTAACTGTGGCAGGATGTGGAATTTGGTTTGCCCATCGGCTAGGAGGTTTACGCCTAGCATTGATTGTGGGAGCTTGCCTTTCTTATCTTGTTATCTTTGGTCAGTGGGACAGTGCAATGATGACTTTTTCTTCTATTTTGATTGCAGTACCTATTGGAGTAGTTGGCGGAATTAGTTTGGGAATTCTGGCTTTTCGCTTTCCACGCCTGGAAAAGCCTACCAGTACTTTGCTGGATATGATGCAGACTGTTCCGGTTTTTGCCTATTTGGTTCCAGTATTATTTTTGTTTGGTTTTGGACCAGTTGCCGCAATGATTGCCACTATCATATATGCTATGCCGCCGATGGTGCGTACCACCATGCTGGGTTTACAAAGGGTTTCTGAAGAAGTGGTCGAGTTTGGACAAATGGCCGGATGCAGTTCAAGGCAGTTGCTCTGGAAAGTAATGATGCCGTCTGCTCGGCAAACTGTGATGGTCGGAGTAAATCAGGTAATCATGCTCTCACTAAACATGGTTATTATTGCCTCAATGATTGGTGCAGGTGGACTCGGATTTGATGTGCTTTTTGCACTTAGAAGACTCGACATCGGCGTAGGTTTGGAAGCCGGTGTTGCAATTGTAGTCTTGGCAATTGCTCTGGATCGACTCAGTCAGGAATACGCGAAACTACAGGCTAGACGCGAACATCTTGTCCAGCACCAATTATTTTTCCAAAAGTACTCCTCTCTGCTTTTGCTGGCAGGCGGATCTTTGTTACTGGGAGTTTTGTGGTCTCCATTCCATACATTTCCGGAATCATGGCAAATCACGACAGCTCCGTTTTGGGATGCACTGGTGAAGTGGATCAATCTGAATTTATTTGATTATCTGGACGGTTTCAAAAATTTTATTCTGCTCAATTTGCTAATTCCGTTCAAGCGTTTTCTACTTGCCACACCTTGGCCGGTAACGGTTGCGCTGGTAACTTATCTGGGATATCGTCTCGGTGGTTGGAAACTTAGCTTGAGTATATTGATTTTAGCTCTTTTTCTTGCAGTCAACGGCCTTTGGCCAAAAGCAATGGTTACAGTTTATCTTTGTGGAATGTCAGTATTGTTTGCTGCATTACTGGGAGTACCTTTAGGAATTTGGGCGGCAGAAAACGAGCGGGCGCATCGGGTATTGATGGTTTTGGTTGACACTCTGCAGACCCTGCCTTCTTTTGTTTATCTCATGCCAGTAGTCATGCTTTTTAGGGTTGGAGATTTTTCTGCAATGATTGCAGTCGTTGCCTACGCCATTGCTCCAGCGATTCGTTATACTGACTTAGGTATCCGTAAAATTCCTCAAACACTGATTGAGGCGGCAACTACTTCAGGATGTACACCGAGTCAAATGCGCTGGAAAGTCAAATTGCCTCTGGCCTTTCCGGAAATAATGCTGGGTATTAATCAAACCGTTGTCATGGCCTTAAGCATGCTGGTGATTACAGCTCTAGTCGGAACGCGCGAACTTGGGCAGGAAACTTACATAGCCCTCACCAAAGCCGACACCGGACGCGGATTGGTTGCAGGTGTTGCTATCGCCTGCATTGCCATGATAGTTGACCGTCTGATTAGTGCGTGGAGTTCTCAACGCAAACAACAACTTGGCCTGAGCTAACACAAATATCTACGTAACATGGAAAATTGGCAACCGATTTTTTCGCGCATCCCACAACTTTCCGGCGCAAATCCGGAAACAGCGGAAATCGAAAGACTGGGCGGCTTGACAAACCGTAACTATAAAATCACACACGAAAATTACCGTTATGTTTTACGTATTCCCGGAGAAGGAACAAACGAATACATCGACCGCAAAGCTGAAGAACAATGCTCGCGAATAACCGCCGAAGTCGATGTCAATGCTGAAGTGTTATTTTTTGATTCCGCAGACGGAGTGCAACTGACTCGTTATATTGATAATTCTGTGACAATGAATTCCGCCTTATTTCGTGATTACGGAGCATGTGAGCGGGCGGCGATTGCTTTCCGGAAGGTGCATACTTGCGGAAAATTGTTTGCCACCCGCTTTGAATTATTCGTCATGATTGACGAATACCGAAATTTACTTGAACAAAAAAAAGCACAACTTCCGGAGGGCTACACTCAAGTTTTGCAGGAAGCAGATCTAGTTCGAGAAGTACTAAATTTGCGAGAATTACCTTTGGCCGCATGTCACTGTGACCCTCTTGCAGAAAATTTTCTCGACACCGGAAAACGAATGTACATCATCGACTGGGAGTATTCCGGGAACAATGATCCGATGTGGGATTTGGGCGATTTGGTAATCGAAGCCGAAATGGGACCAAAACAGGAACAAGCTCTAATCGAAGCCTATTTTGACGGCAAAATTCCGCCTGTCGAGCAGGGCCGAATGGTGATTTACAAAGCAATGTGTGATTTACTTTGGACGCTTTGGGGAGTTATCCAACATGTCAACGAAAATCCCGCTGATGATTTTTGGGGCTATGCGGTTAAGCGTTTTGATCGCTGTAAAAAACTAATGGAAAGTAATTCTTTTTCCCAGGCAATTGCGGCAGTTCGACAAGGTTAATTATCTTTTCTCCAATTCCAATGACCCCAGAATTTCTCGATAATAAGCAATACACAGAACTTTCCATTCTGCGTTATGAGGCCATTTACGGACACAACTACATCAGTCCCGGAGGAGAAAATACCACCGATCAATTCATCGACACACTGAAACTTCTGCCGGAAATGCGGGTGCTGGACATCGGTTGCGGTTTGGGAGGTCCGGCCTACCGTTTGGCCAGCAAATACGGGGTCCATGTTCACGGCATCGATCTCTCTGCAAACATGATCCGCATTGCCAAGACCCGCCTGAAGGAAGAAGGATTGCAACATCTGGTGACATTGGAACAGGGAAATTGCCTGGAAATACAAACGGAAACGA
>JYMV01032754.1_pt1 | contig 49575 bp, 41 predicted proteins | sample 338911 | NCBI WGS metagenome assembly JYMV01 (sample SAMN03354496, study PRJNA234377) | hydrothermal vent metagenome | biome: Deep sea; feature: Hydrothermal plumes at the Eastern Lau Spreading Center, Western Pacific Ocean; material: Seawater | place: Tonga | collected 2009 | depth 2000 m m | reverse complement strand
TTGGGATATTCCTATCTGGGCTTAACCTCCGTTGAACTTGAACGGGTTGATTCGGCTATTGAGGCGTATCAGAAAGCCATTGAGCTTGAACTGGATTCACCCAAAGTATAAGTGTATCCCCATTCACCCTCTCCCAAACAGACCAAATCCCATTCTTCTTTTGTGCTATTCCATACCATCTTATCGATTCTGACGTTTTCCCTCAGCTGAAGGGCAACCATATCAAGCTACTGTTGGTGATTGACAGGTATCGCAACTTGAAATTGAAGCAACGCAAGTTTGATCAGGTACTTTTGTCAGGCTGGACTATTTCAATTTCACAGCAAGTTCTAGCCGATAAATGTAAATTACAGCGACCCACTGTAAAATTGAAGAATTGATTGATTTGGGTTTACTGGAAAAGGAACTGGTGGGTAGATCCAAGAAGTACAGATACCGCTTAACCTTCTATGATGTGACTTCAAAACAAGTTTGGGAAATGCAGTCCAATGGTATCCAAGATGAAGAAATTCATCGAATAATGAATAATCCAACCAAATTACAACTTGGGTTTTCTCCCATTCGATTGGGATTGTACGAGTGTAATTACCATCTAAGGCCCAAGACTGACGCGAAAGTTCATCAGAAGATAACTTTGAAAAGAACATATCTTCGTCAGGTTCCTGCAGTTTTGTTCCTAGAAAATCGTATCCATTTCAATGCAGGGAATAGCAAGGACATTTGATAATGCTTGACCGAAGGTTGATTTCCCGCTGCCACTTGCACCAACGACATTGATTCGATTGAATTGTTTTTTTTAGTTGATTCATTTTATCAATGATAGTAATTTGGATTTGAGAAATAAGTCTAGGTATGAGTGATTGGAGATAGCTTGTACTTAAATACCAAAACCACGTACCAGTTTTTTTATCATCTGGAAATTATTTTTGCAAATTGCCTAGCTGTCGGTAGACATGGTGTCGGATCTTCCAGCCGAGCGCCGTTTGCCCTGCCTTCCAATACGAAAGGAACCAATTTTACATCTATCGTTTTTCTTAATAAAGATATCCTTACTCTATGGATGATACAGATTATATCTTGTATGCCAGATTAGGATTCATCCAAGGAACAACTCGACTACGCTGAAGAGATCGACAACGGGAGTGCTGTCCAACGTTTTTCTCCATCCCCCAATCAAATCAATGTTTCTCTCAGATTGCCAATCAAGGACCATTCCAAAACGTCGTGGTATTGATGTCCCAGCGTCTGACGGCTTCGGCAGTGATTCGATCGACACGTTCATGAAGCTAGTACCGTGTTTTTCATGGAACAATCATGTCTCAGGTTCAATGATCGTCTGGATACCGCGCCAAAAGACCATCATCCCTAAAAATTGAGAAGGGTGCGTGAGATCTAGATAGTGGAAGACTTGGCGAGTTTATTCTGTTTCACCATTTTATGGCTCCAATTTCCCAGAAGGGAAACACCGTGGAACCCAGTTAGGAGGGGAACCTTATGAAATCCAAAATGCAACTTGGTTTATACCAGTTCAGTCAGTTGAACCAAGAGTGGCTAACTTTCACCAAACAATTAGGCATAGAGAAGGCAGTTATTGCAAATCCGAAACTCCCGGGCGAAGGTCACTGGGAGTTCATCGACCTGCTGCGGTTGCGAACGACGATCGAAGATGCCGGACTGATGGTTGGTTCCATAGAAAATGTTCCAATTTCTTTCTACGACAAGATCATGCTTGGTCTTCCCGAGAGAGATGAACAGATTGAGAATATGGCCATCACAATTCGCAACATGGGCAGGGCTGGCATCAAAATCCTCGGATACCATTGGATGCCCAACGGTGTTTGGCGAACTTCATGGACTACACCCACTCGAGGAGGCGCAAGCGTTACCAGTTTTGATTATGACTTGGTGCAAAACGCACCGCTTTCACATGGGAAGGTCTTTACCGAAGCAGAGATGTGGGAATACTACGAATACTATATGGAAGCAATCCTACCAGTTGCCGAGGAAGCCAATGTTAAGCTGGCACTTCACCCTGACGATCCGCCGGTAGAATCTCTGGCTGGGATTCCACGTCTTTTCCGTAGCTTTGAAGGTTTTAAACGAGGAATGGAGATTGGCAATAGTCCCATGCACGGGCTGAATTTTTGCGTCGGTTCTTGGTCTGAAATGGGACCTGATGTACTGGATGCTATCCAATATTTCGGTCAACAAAGCAGAATTTTCTACGTTCACTTTCGGGATGTTCAAGGTACTGTTCCCAAGTTCTCTGAAAGTTTTGTCAATGAAGGGAACTGCGACATGCTTCAGGTGATGAAAACATTGAAGAATGTTGGATTCGACGGTTTTATGATTCCCGATCATGTTCCACATATTATTGATGATACCGAGTGGGAACACCGCGGGCGTGCCTATACCATCGGCTATATGACAGCTTTCCTTGAATTGCTGAACCTGGTAGCGTAAGGGTTATCATCAGAATGAGTGGCTGATGTGATCCCTGACTGTAATCAGGTTTCGTTTTCCATAGGCGTCAACTCCAAACCAGATTGACAATGCAGAATAGTTCAGAAGTCCATTAGATTTTAATAGTTTGATAATTTCAGATATCGAAACGGATGTCAGGACTTAATCGTTTTGATAAATATGGACATGATCGAACTTTTAACCACAAATCAAGCGGCTGAATTGCTAAAAATCACCCCTCGCGCTGTGGCTCGACGGATTAAGCAGCAACAACTGGACGCACAAAAGATCGGGCAATCATGGCTTGTTATTCTTGAATCAGTAAAGGCCCAGCCTGAATACCAATCCGACTCTCATTCGGGCAGATTCGGGCAAATCCGGACAACCCAGAAATGCTGGAACACCTTAAAACTGAAGATGGTCACTTAAGAAAACAGGTTGACTATATCCAAAGTGATCTATCCGAAAAAACCCCCTCAACTTGATCGTCTCCAACTCCAACTTGAGAGTGTGAAAAACACCATCCTTTACTCGGGCGTATACGCGCTAACCGGTATCATATCTACTATCCGAACCTCTAATCGACTGAATCGTAAAACAGATATTGGTTATAAAGCCTTATTTTATACTCACTATTACATGCATTATAGCTGAACTGATAAACTCATCGGTATTTTACAGTAGAGACCATAGCGATTGTCGGAACTATATTCGTCATCGGCTGGATAACCTGATCTACCAACACAACACACTGCCTGATAGGACCAATCGCGATCAGGCATCGATCTGAACACTCGACTAGTCACGCGTACGAATTCCGGAAGAAGTGTAGCAAAGCTTGCAGTGACTGTTTTCATTGTTTGTGTTAGTTTGACCTGCTTTTTAGGTTGAGGATAGAGTAGCTCCATCCTCAGGCCGGTCAGTCGAGCTATCAGAAGTCAGATAGTAATTAACTGTTGCTCTCCAAATTGTGCTTGATAAAGCCTTGCATATAATCCCGAATTCGACAATAATTCTCCGTGTGTGCCAAATTCCACAATCTTACGGTCATCCAACACTATGATTCGGTCTGCATGCTTAATAGTCGCAAGTCGATGGGCTATTGTTAACGTTGTGCGTTCCCTCAGCAGGTTCTCTAAACACTCTTGAATCAACACTTCCGATTCTGTATCAACGGATGATGTAGCCTCATCAAGAATCAGGATTGGAGGATCTTTAAGGATTGCACGAGCAATTGAAATACGTTGCTTTTGACCTCCAGACAACTTGACGCCACGTTCCCCCACAACAGTATCGAAGCGGTTAGGCAAGTCCATGATGAAATCGAAAATGTTGGCGGCTTTAGCGGCCGATTCAATTTCTACCTGTGTGGCACTAGGCTTTCCATAGCCAATGTTATCTCGGATTGTTGTGTTAAATAGAAATGTTTCCTGTGGAACCACGCCAACCTGTCTTCGTAGAGCATCAATTTGCATTTCCCTGACATCGATGTTATCAACACATACTTGCCCCACAGTTACGTCATAAAATCTCGGTACCAATCCGGCGAGTGTAGTTTTACCAACCCCGCTAGGACCGACCAAAGCCACCGTTTCTCCTGAACTTATTTGGAGATTTATGTCTGTCAGTACCTCTTCATCAATGTACTTGAAAAATACATTTTGGAATCGAATATTACCTCGGATTTTACCAACCCAAGCGCGTGGAGAAACTTTAATTTCAGGCTCTGTGTCGAGCAAACCCATTATACGCTCACCTGCGGCCAAGGCCTTCTGTAAACGCTCATTCTCGTGACTGGCCATCTCAATGGGAATAAACAAGCGCCACAGATATCCCAGAAATATAAACAATTGTCCAACCGTCATGTTACTAGATCCGTGTACAATTTGCCAGCTGCCATACCATAGTATCGTGGTCCAACTAGTACCTAAAGCAAACTGAACTGCGGGACTCATATATGCCCACAATCGCACACCACGAATGATTGAGTTACGATAATCAGCGCAGATCTTAACAAACCTTCTCTCTTCATAAGATTCACGAGCAAAAGTCTTAATCTCAGTAATACCTGACAGATTATCTTGCAGACGAGCGTTAATATCCGAGAGCTTTGCCCTAACATCCCGAGAAATAGATCTAAGCCTGACACCAAATTGAAATATAAGATACCCCAAAATTGGCAGTGGAAACAATGTCAACATGGCCAAACGCCAGTTCATAACAAACAGTAAAATTGTGATACCTATAAATGTCAGTGTCTGTACGATAATTGCATGCGCACTGTGAGCAAGCATATCTCGCATAGCATCTATGTCATCCACCGTACGTGTCATTAGATCACCAGTGCTATTGTCCTTGTGGAATCGAAATGAAAGCTTCTGCAAATGGCTATAAACCTGCGTCCTGATGTCATAGATAACCTTTTCCGCAATCTCATGCGAAAGCCATTCTGAAATCATAACTCCGATACTCTTAGCCAGATAAATTCCAATCAGGAACAGAAGAATCCAATGTAATTGACGCAAATCACCTTGTACAATAACCCTGTCAATGACAATTCTTCCGCTAACCCAGGTAGGCACAAGATTGCCAACAGAAACAACTAACATGGCCAGAATGGAGATAATCACACTCTTCCAATAAGGCAAAACATAACTTAACAGGCGAAGGTATAGGTTCATTATAAGGTGATTCCAGACTTGAAAACATAATGGAAATAATCAACATTATAGCGCAATATCACGGTATCCATAATATTCAGAAACGAACCGAGTTGTTATCTGAACTGTTTTAACTCATGTTTAATAAACAGATCAAAACCACTATGGCTGAAGAAACAATCATTGACTTTTTATATTCAAATTCGAGAGAATGCTCAAATTCAAGCCCCTGGCAAATGGTTGCTTGCAAATTTTAAAACTAAATCAATCTCAAGTGCAACACCAATTTTTGTTAATCCTGAATCAGAAACTTTACTTAGTCGGACTCAAATTAAACCAAACGTCATCTGATTGTTGCCACCAATGGGATAGTCGACCAAGCTTTGCAAACTTATAATAGTCAAAAAAATGGTGCCAAACAAATAGAGTATCTTTGGCTATGTATTAAACTGTCTACAATCCAGGGGCTGGAAGTGGTTAACTTGGGTTCAATTCCAATCGTCAGTCCACAAGCAGGAAAAACCTTTCCCTCAGCCAATTGAGGATTAGCAAAATAGGGTGTTGAGTTAATTAAAAAGCTATGGTTATCTAGTGTTTAAAACTGTTAGCAAATCTGTTGGACAATTGACGAATATCCCCGAAGGCATCAAGCAATGTGTTAGTATTAGGGAAGCTCAGGTTCAAAGGGCAGTGATCAAAGCAATCATATTGGTTTGGCAATCCGAAGCTTTTCTTTAGGTTCAAAGACTGACGTTGTTCATCGTTGTTTAACTCAGTCCCTTCATATCTTAACATCATCGACTGCATAACCCCGATCCTATGGTAGGTAAGATATATTCTCCTGTTATCTCTAGGTATTCGAATGAATAATCACCTTGTTTCGCTCAGTTGAAGCCATAACGTCTAAGGCTTGGTTAATTTCAGATAGCGGAAACCTATGAGAAATCACTAGCCCGGGATCCACAAGATCTCGCTGCATCAACCGGATGGCCTGCTGCATAGCCAGCGGATTGGTTCCAAAGCTGGCATCCATTCGGGCTTCAAGAAAGTGCATCAGACCGCCATCTAACTTGAATTCTTCCGGCGTGGTGATACCGAATACGTTCCACCGGGTACCTCGACGGAGCAGACTCACCATCAACCTCACTGCTTCGATGGGACCAGCGGCTTCAACTACCAGATCAGGCCCATCCGGCATAATGTCGTATATAGCCTGTCTGGCATCCACTTGCTTAGGATTAACAGTATGAGTAGCCCCTAGCCGCTTAGCCGTTGACAGCGAATAATCACTCAAATCCACCGCCACCAAACGGCCGGCTCCAGCGGCTTTTGCTACCATCAAACAATAGACTCCAATGCTGCCTGTACCAATGATAACAACATCGTCTCCTACCCGCATTTCAGATTGGTGTATAATCCCTTTCCATGCTCCACTGACCGGTTCCGTCTGACAGGCAGCATCGAAATCGATCGACGCCGGTTTATGGTACACGGTATTAGCACCGGTTAGCGTATACTCTGCGAAGCTACCTGGCCGCACATCATCGGGGCTATCTCCACCGGTAGTATACGACTGCTGACAGTAGTGAGTCATCCCCATGCGGCAATATTGACAGAGCCCACAGTATCCGCTTGGTTGGATGATTACGGCATCACCTTCTTTAACATGAGTGACGTGAGATCCCACACCCGCCACAATCCCGGCGGGTTCATGCCCAGGAATCAAGGGGAAATTTACGTTGCGACGGATACCGCGTATCGCCTTGAAGTCGGTAGCACAAAATCCGCAGGATTGAATCTGTATTAAGACTTCACCGAGCCCCGGATCTGGAATCGGGATATCTTCCAGCAACAGATTATTGAAGTCACGTAATATCGCTGCTAACACATTTTATTCCATACAAAAGGGGCAATAAACCAAGGTGATATGCCTAATTAATATTGTGTAGGTTTAGATGGTGTCTGCCCATCATATACTACCAATATTCTTTGCGTCAAATAATTTCTATGTTCATTCATTACTATGATCAAAAAGAATCCTGAGATAACAACATTCCAAAATCCGAATGAAGACAAAAAACACCATTGTTCAATAACTCAAAGTTAAGTTTTTGACTTACAAACACCGACTGAAAGGCTCAGTTTCTCAGCAAGCAGCCAAAGTTGCAATTTTTGACAGTCCGTCATACAATAGTTTCATCATTAATGTAATAGGAGGAGCAAATCTGATGTTTAACAACAAAGTATCGGTAATTTGCACAATTATCTGTTCATTGCTCTTGATTAGTATTCCAGGTTTAACCTGGGACCGTGCCATCGAAGCGGAAAAGGCTGACAAGATTGAGGCTCCGATGATTGTTTCTGATGATGCTAAGGCCTCTGGCGGTAAGTTTATTTGGATGGAAGGGAAACCCGCTACTGGCGGTGGCGGCAAGGGCTGGGCTGAGTTTATCATCAATTTACCTAAAGCAGGAACCTATGCCCTATGGGGAAAGGTACTTGCCTGGGATGGCAATAGCGACTCCCTCTGGGTGACTTGGCAACCTGCCGATCCGAATGAGGATGGCAAGCCACACAGAATGTACAGTTCCGTTGGGGTGTGACACAAGGAAACGACTGGCATTGGGACCGAATCAATCATTGGTTGGATGCCGGCACGTTTGATCGTGAATGGAAATTTAACCAAACTGGTAAAACGACCCTGCGGCTAGCTGTGCGGGAAGATGCCACCATGTTGGATGTCATATTCATTACGGACAATTTATCCGCTGAGGAAGCCGAAGCTAAACCACGCACCCCTAATGCCAGTGATGCCGCTACTCCCGTTGAGGTCAAAGGGAAATTAACATCAACTTGGGCTCAGATGAAAAACCGATAGCATACCATCTTGTTTGTGTGCCGTTGATTGTACGAAATTAACGGTACGCAGACACACTAAATTTTCAGAATAGAGAGAAGAAAAACAGTGAAAAAACTAATTGTTTTTGCCATAATCATTAGCCTTTTCTCCTTCGTATCCATCAATGGAAAGGAGATCGAAATCGCTTTGGAAGCGGAACTGGCACAAAAGATTCAAGACCCCATGATAGTTGATGATGATGACGTGGGAAAGGATGCATCCAACGGTAAGTTTATTTGGATGGAAGGAAAACCTGCTACTGGTGGTGGTGGTAAAGGCTGGGCTGAATGGACCATCAATTTACCCGAAGCAGGAACCTATGCCCTATGGGGACACGTTATTGCCTGGGATGGTAACAGCGATTCTTTCTGGGTGACTTGGCAACCTGCCGATCCAGATGAGGATGCGCAAGCCACACAGAATGTACAGTTCCGTTGGGGTGTTCAACAAGGACCTGTGTGGCACTGGGATCGCATTAATCACTGGCTGGATGCCGGGACATTTGACCGCGAATGGAAATTCAAGGAAAAAGGAGAAACCGTTTTGCGGATAGCTGTGCGGGAAGATGCCACCATGTTGGATGCAATTTTTGTAACTTCCAACGTGAAGGCTAAAAATCCAGGGGAAGCGAATGTTCGACTACCAACTAAAAAGGACATCAAGATCCAAGTTGAAGGACTTGCGGTAAATCAAAGAGGGAAAATCACCACCACTTGGGCCAGGATTAAATCTTTGCCATAGTAAAGGCATTCCAATATAATATTGCTATCAGCAGTTGTTGTTCCATTGAAGGAAATGACAATATTATGTCAATAAAACCGGAACGGGTTTTTGTAATTGGTATTGATGGTGCCATGGGAAGTGCGGTACGTGATGGCAAAACCCCCAATATCGATGCTTTGGTAGCTGATGGTGTAGTTAGCTATTCGGCCCAAGCGGTCTTACCCTCTGCCAGCTACCAGAATTGGGGAGCACTCCTACACGGAGTAGGGGCAGAAAAACATGGGATAAACGGTGAAAATCCAATTTCCGAGGACGTTCCATGGCCCTCCTACCTCAAGGTACTACAAGAAACATATCCTAACATGACATGTGCTCTATTCAGTTGTTGGAATCCGATTAACCTACATATAATTGAACAATCGATTGAAGCACACCGCGTTTCATTGCCGGATCCCGAACTTGCAGTTTCTGCAGCAGACTATATCCGCCAACATGTTCCGGATCTCTTTTTTATGCAGTTTGATCTGGTTGATGCTGCTGGACATGCACATGGATATGGCTCTGAAAAATATTTCGAGCAAATTGAGATTAATGATGCCGAAATTGGTCAGGTGATTGATGCAATCAAGAATGCCGGAGTTTACGAAGACAGCCTGATTATGATTATCTCCGATCACGGAGGAATTGGAACCGGGCACGGTGGGGACGAACCGGAATGCTTGGAAATACTCTGGAGTGCCCGTGGTCCCGGCATCGCCCAAGGAATTGAACTTGGTGGTGAAATCTCAATTAAAGATACACCGGCAATTATTCTTTATACCTTTAGTGTTCCAATACCGGATGGATATGACAGTGTCATCGCTGAAGGGGTTTTCGCCAAATAATTCTGATGGGACAAAGGAAAAGCGACATTAGCCACAGGTTAAGAATCTACATACTTGCATTCCTTTAATGTTTATATTTCGTTTTTGATCTAATCCGGTAAGCACTAAGTAATAAATGTAGGAGTTAAAATGAAATCCAAAAAACCGATTTTACTTACTGATGAGCAAATGCAGAATTTCATTGTCAACGGATATATTGTTTTCAAAACAGACTTGCCAACAGCTTTGCATCAGGAGATCTTTGAGAAAACCGAACAGGTTTTTGAGGAAGAAGGTAATCCGGGTAATAATCTTTTGCCTCGTCTTCCGGAGATTCAAGAGATTTTTGATCATCCCCACGTTGATGGTGCGTTAACTAGTATTATGGGTGAGAATTACTTGATGCATGCGCATCGTCATTGCCATTATAATCCGCCGAAAAGTGGTGGACAGGGAATGCATAAAGACAGTTGGGCAAAGTTTCATCATCATACGAGATGGGCAATGGTCTTGTACTATCCTCAGGACACGCCACCCGAAATTGGTCCAACCGCAGTGGCTCCAGGTAGCCAATACTATAACACCAAAGCTGCTGATGGTAACGAAGTTCAACTGCATGGTGAAGCCGGTACCATTGCTATTATTCACTATGACCTCTGGCATCGCGCTACACCCAATTTGACTGACGATAAAAAGCGTTTCATGATGAAATTTCTCTTTACACGCATGGAAGAGCCGGAAAAACCAAGTTGGGAGAACAAAACGGATCAATGGTTATCCGACAAAGACAGTCCTGATTATCCCATGTGGCATGAGATATGGAATTGGCATCGTGGAGAACCTAATCCAATAAAAATGGATCGTCAGCAATCTATTAGTGAGCTTATTGAGAACCTTCAAAGCGAAGACGAGTCTACTTGCCTCCGATCAGCCTACGCCCTTGGTGGAAGTGGTCAATCGGCAATCCCAAATTTAGTTGATACCCTGCAAAACGAGTCAAAAACTGTACGTCGAAATGTCACTTATGCGCTGAGTTCAATGAACCAAGTGGCTGTTCCAGCATTAATTGAAGCTACCAAAGATACAAATGCGAATGTACGTGCCGGTGTGACGGACGCACTCGGTGATATCAGTTTGAAAGCGCAAGATGCAACTTCAGTACTAATCGATGCCGCAACGGATTCTGATACAACTGTTCGTCAATTATCAACTGATGCATTGGGGCTAGTTGGTCAAAAATCTTCCGCCGCGGTACCTGTGCTAGCCGGCAATTTACAGGATTCTGACGATTGGGTTCGGCGAAATGCATCACTTGCATTGGCCAGACTTGGGTCACATGCAGAAGAGGCGGTTCCTGATTTAAAATCAGCACTGAAGGATGAGAATCGTTATGTTTGTGCTAATTCTCTGGAAGCAATGAAGCGAATCAATACCCCTGAGTCGGAAACAGCGGTGCTTGACTTTCTAATAACTTCGCGTTGGTGTCCTATTACGAGCAAAAAAAGTACATTTTAGAAGTAAAAGATCCAACTGATATAAGTGGTAAATGCTCAATCTGGCGGATTGAGTTTGAAGCCCGAAACTGACTAGGCTGGAACAAACGCAGGGTTTAAAATCTGTCGGCCATTCCCACCTGGGAACCTTCAGATTTAGACAACGCATTCGGTGAGAAACAACACGGCGATGAGTACTTTCAGGTACCTGACTTATTGAAGGTGCAAATAACCGACTTCAATTCATGCCTTGCAATATAATTCTCAGCGCCTCTTTGAACTCAAGTGCTTACTTGATAATGAAATCGCAGCGTCACACGCATTGCCCCGTTTTTGACCGTTTGCTCGTCGATGTGGATTCTTAAATGATTGTTCGCTTATAATAGTCTTTTCCAAAATTCATCTAGAGCATGCTAACATGGAGGTAGCCGAATTAGTACCGGTGTCCCTCGAGGTTGAATTCTCGGTTTTCAGGTAGCTCAAGAACAAAGAAAGTATCTTGGTACCATCCGATCTGATGGTCACTATTGGCAACTTTGTCGAACAGGGTTCCGATGCTAAAGTGCACGGCTGGTTCGCCCAGCGTTGTCTCCAGTACCTTTAGGATCACAGGATGTCGAGTAAACGACAATCCGTCTTAGCAGACAGCATATAAAAATCCCAGAGCAACCAGACTGTACCCTTAGCCCAAGTCAACAGCTTATCGGCAGGCCGTTTGTAAATTTGACCTGAGACACTCTTTGACTGTCTTGCCTAGATGTCCGCGGAATTCGACTATCTCCTGTTCCGAGAATACGCCTTCCATAGTGACATACCCTGCGTCTTCAGAGTATCGACCACTTCAGTCAGTGAATAGCCCATTTTCACCTTTTTTTCGTTCGTATTCTCAGGCGATATGCAGAACTTAATTATTTTATCAACGGAGAAACAAACATTAAGCCAACTTAGGCTTGAATGCTATATCATTAGACTTGTGCTAAAATACAATCCCAATTATGCGTTTATAAAGGTGATTGAAGGACGCGTTGTGCAGAGGCTTAGCAAATTAGTTGGACTCAGCCTACATTTTGTTGAAGATAAATAAATTTGCATTTGTTGCCACTTAGGTATTTGAATTTATCCTATCAGCAACTCGCAATTACTGAAGTGTTCCTGCAGCTCATAACAGTAGAAGGGTTCAAAAATGAGAATCAAAAATCTGTTTGGCATCGCTGTCGTTGTCATGGCAACATATTTTGCTGCCGATTGGGTCAACGGCCAATCTGAAGGCAAAGGGGAAATTGTGTTTGCCGCTCGAAAACCATTTCGAAATCTCAACGGTTTTCGGATAACAACCGAAACGCTTCGAAGCGCGAACCGAAAGAATTGGTGGGAATTTTATGCTTACAATATCTGCACTATTAATCCAGATGGAACGGATTTGAAACAACTAACCGATGATGATATCAGTCGACGACCGCGCTGGTCTCCCAACGGAAATTGGATTGCATATGTTTCCGGTTTGGATTTCAAAGAATCGCTGGTAGTTATGAAACCGGATGGTACAAATAATAAAGAATTGTTGAAGCGACAGTACCGAATAATTGATTTTTGGTGGTCGCCCGATAGCCAGACACTTCTAGTTGCACTGGAAGTGGACAGACCAAGGGATCCAATCGAGAACGTTGTCGTCACGCTTAAAGGGGGTAAGGAAGGCCGAAGACGGATGCCAAGATGGACCGAGGGGTGGTACCATTGGAACGCAAATTCTGAAGTGGTTAAACCAAAACAAAAGCTTATTAAAGCACTTCCCAAAGAAGTCAGTTGGCCCGAATGGTCACCTGATGGAAATTGGATTGCATTTGTGACAGACAATTTACTGGCGATAGCTGAAGTTGAAACAACAGGTGCCACAGGTGTGTGGTTTCAACAATATTCTGAACCTGTGTGTCAAAAAATCGAGAAATGGTCGCCATCTGGAGATCGCATTCTTTTTTACACTAAAGTCAAAGATAATAAGCCAGGAGAGATATGTGTTGCCTCTATTAATCAAGGTAAATTTGTGGAGATTGTTAATTTGAGTATGATGCCAGGTTGGGATGCAACATGGAGTCCAGATGGGGATTGGGTTGCATTTATCTCTCGTGATCAAAGACAACGCCGAGTAAATCAGATATTCGTTATGGATACGTTTACAGGTCAAGTTGATCAAATTACCTTCACAAATTATGACCATTTCGATACTCACTGGAAATAATATGACTTTACAGTTGAGAAGACGATTATTCTCCCAACTACAACGAGAAACCGAATAACAATTAGTTTCTATCGACTGATGAACTTACGACACATCTCTAACTGGTGAGAGAGATCCTTTACCAATCTCTATAAACTTCATATACCCTCACCTGATTGACATTACTTAATCTGCTACAGTATAGTGAATTTAACAACGAATACATATTTACCGCAACACAAGAAAAGTAGGCGTTGTTAATTTACCTACACTCATCATGCTGACAAAACTAAATATCAACGAGTTTGAAACACTCCATACTTCAGTCATTCCACCTAAGGAAACGTGGACAAAAATTAATTGGGAAATCGATCTCTGGAAGGCTCGTCGGCAAGCATACCAGACTGGCAAGCCGATCTTCATGTGGGCGATGGATGGACACCCGCTAGGATGTACCTGAAACAACGGAGTGACAGACCGTGTGTCTATGTTTTCAGACCCGAAATTGATTCAACTTGTCCAGAAAAATTTTGTGCCGGTAGCCATCGACATCTGGTACTTGCGGCGGCAGGAAGACGAAAAAGGCAGGTTCGTTCACAACCTAATTCAACAACATTACGATAAACCAGTGATGCAGGAACAGATTCGACAAGGAATCTATCATTTTACAGCCGACGGCACGCTTCTCAACTTTCGAAACCATCGGGATCCAGAAATCGTAAAATCACTCATCGACGACTCATTAATTAAATTCTGTGCAGGTCAAATCTATGAAGACACACTCCAATTCCATGCCGATGCCAGGTACGATCGACAACCGCCGCCAAACGGTATTATCCTCAACACGTACAGTAGGATACTTCTGACGAAAAGCGAACTTGGTCTTTCCACTGATCAATGGTCACGGAACCTCTCCACCGGTCGTGATCACGTTTGGTTAACCGAAGAGGAATGGCGCTCCATGTTTTCACAGCCAGCAGAATTAGGCGATCAATATCCAATACCGAAGTCAATTCTTGAACGGATTGTACGGTTTCACCTTGTTGATAATGTACGAGGCGAGCCATCGATGTGGAATACAGATAACATCAAAGATGCTGAAATGAACTTAACCGTTATGGAAAAAACACCTGAAAACGTTTCACTTTCTGTGGAAGGTTCCGCGTGTCTTGAAGCGGACGAAAAAGATCGCGGTTTTGTAACACATCTAAGCGGTATCTTGGAATATAATGTAACCCAGAAACAGTTCGAGCGCTTTGATCTTCTGGCTAAGGGAAATTTTTGGGGTGAAGGACTATATACGGGAGGTGCTCCGAAAGGTAAATTCCCTCTGGTTATTGCCTTCCAACTTGCTGACAGTCATATCGTTGCGGGCTCAGTGCCCCCTCAAGGTACAAGATCACCAAAAGAATATTTTGGTAATTGAGAGTCAAAAACTGAACATGTATTATAAAAGTCTATCTTTTCTATACTGGATTTTCGCACATTTAAGTTTCGCAAAAATCCGAGAGTATCTCTAAACTCGGGATGTTTCGGAGTAAAATGCTATCTTGGGTCAGTGTAGCTGTTGTTAATTTTCCCGGTACGCGATTTCTAGTTGGTTCGACTGCGCGGATGGGTTTTTCCGATTTACCCCTGGTTAATGTAGGTATTATAGTGGTGGCTGTCAATTTAGATTTTTTATTGATCTGTCCTAGCCTTAACTACAAGGAGTAATCTATGGCTTGGCGAACACCTCTTTCACTGACAAATTTTTGTCAAAAAACTTTGCCATTACTGGACCATCATGTAAAAGAGGACCGAATAATGGAGGCTGTAGCTACAATCATTGAAACCGATCAGTGGAATTCCTTTAATCGTTTTCATGATACCACTAAGACGTTGGTCCGTTACTACCAAGAAGCTGGAGTAGATGTGGAGGTTGCTTCCTTACCAACTGGTGGGGAAATGGGCTCAGGTCGCTGGATTATTCATCAGGCAGCTGATATCAATAAGGCAACGGTCGATATCATTAATCCGGTAGGTCAACGATTGCTGGATTACCAGGACAATCCGTGGCATCTCATTCAATGGAGTGGTTCCACACCTGCTGCAGGCATAGAAAGCAAGATAGTCATTATTGATTCGCGGAAAGAACTCGACCGAATCTCCGCCAAAGGGTTAGTAGGTAAGATGGTGCTGACAGACTTAAATCCTCGCCACCATCTACAAAAATTGATTGACACAGGAGCTGTTGGAGTCATAACAGATCGGCCAATCCCCAACTTATCCGATGCGATCGGCTGGACTAAATTTGGTTGGGGTGGCATTCCTATTGGTGTAACAGGAAACCAACAAGATTTTGTAGGATTAGTGATTTCAAAGACACAAGGTGCTGAATTGCGTCAATTGCTCAAGGAGCACGGCAAAGTGGTGGTACGTACTCAAGTCGATATTGATCGGTACCATGGTTCGCACGATGTGGTCAGTGGAATCATCCGTGGTGCAGACGATCCGCAAGATGAACTCTGGGTATTGGCCCATAGCGCAGAACCCGGAGCACATGACAATGCTTCCGGAGTGGCGTTGTGCGTTGAAATTGCTCGAATAATGGCAGAGTTGATCGCCCAAAAACTGCTGCCGCGTCCCAAGCGCAGTATCCGTTTACTTAGCGCTTATGAATGCTATGGTTTCTTCAAATACCTTGAGGATACCAGATACCTTCAGACGCCACTTGCCGGTGTGGTTGTCGACACTATTGGATCAAAATCTGAGGTCTGCGACGGTAGGTTGGAATGGCATGCCACGATTCCGATGTCAGCCGGTTTTGTCGACCGAGTGGGTGAAGCTATCATTCATGCGACCCTTAACCTGAGCAGTCCGGGGTACCAACTTTATTTGGAACCGTTTGTTTCAACTTCCGATACGCTGATTGGCGATCCTAAGTACGGTTTTCCGGCACCTTGGCTGACTACTCATCATCAAGATCAGAACATAGGTTTTGATGCCTACCATTCTTCAGCCGACACCATCAATCTAATCGATCCAAAAGGATTAGTCACCTGTGTAACCGCTATAGCGGGATATCTTTACTATTTGGCTGACGCGGGCAGTCAGGAAGTGATTGAACTGGCAACAGCCGAAACTGATCGGACAATTAGTCAATTACGGAAATCACCTCAAAGATTAAAAGCCAAAGTAGATTATATTTGTCACGGTCATCGAGAGACAATTAATCGTCTGAAACGCTGGATGTGGGGAGGAGATCGGAAAGAGATTCTAGTTCATTTGGACAATTGCCAACATCAAGTACAAGAAGCGGCTTCAAGTATTATGTCCCGACCTGTTACCTTCAGAAAAGCACGAACTCAGAAAGGAGAGATCAATAATCAAGTTTATCCGCATCGAACAGCTGTTCTCTCACCTGATTGGGGAAATAACACTAATTCAGAGATACGGTTAAAAATGGAGAAATCCCGCCTCAAACCTTGGGCACTATTCTGGGCAGATAGCAACAGATCCTTAGAAGAAATTGCTGATGCACTTTCAGTTGAGTACGGGAAAAAAGTCACTTTGCGACAAGTTACAAATTTCTTTGAAGCCCACCAAGAACTTGGGTATGTCAAATTAATCAAAGCCAAAGATAGGATCTCAAAATCACAATTAGTTACCAACCTGCATCAACTCGGCTTAGAATCCGGAATGAATTTGATGGTCCACAGTTCTTTGTCTCAGATTGGCTACCCTATCGGCGGTGCCAACATGGTTGTCGAAGCCTTGCTAGAAGTGATCGGTGATCAGGGAACCCTAATGATGCCGTCATTTAATCATCGGAGTGCTGAGATTTTTAATCCGATGACTACGCCGACTATCAATGGTGCGATTCCAGAGGCAATGTGGCGGAGGATGGAGGCAGTGCGCAGCCTCCATCCAACCCATGCCGTAACTGCTATCGGCCCCAAAGCAGCAGAATATTGCGAGGGTCACCTTGAAATCGGTATCTGGGCCGAAGACAGTCCAATCGGTAGGCTCATCCACGGTGGTGGATATATTTTGTCTTTGGGTGTCACACATGAATCCAGTACCGCCTATCACGTAGCTGAAGTGTCGATGCCGTGTGGTTGTATTGATCCTTTTGGCAATATTGATCGCGTTGTAACATCGGATGGTACGGTGGCAGAGGTCAAGGGACTGGCTTTTCGCGCCGGAGTTTGTCCCGTCTCACCTGCTGAACTGGATACCGCTCTTAACAACCTCGGCTTACAACGACTGGGTAAAGTAGGTAAGGCTGACGCAGCCTTGGTTAAAGCGTCAGACCTCTGGGAAATCCGACGCCAGCACCTAAAAGATGCGTGTCCGAATTGCACCATCCAGCCTAGCATTCGCAAATGATAAGTTCTTGCCTCATTCAGTACAGTTCTAATCTTTCAATTCGTTACAGTAAGCACAGACCCTAACCATCGGTTGGCTACAGATGACCTCTGACTTCGAAAGAATATAGCCTTCCTGACTGGTGATACAATTCGGATTTCCACACTGTTGCAAATCTTCCATAATCTCTTGTTCTGGCGGTTTGGTCAGAACCAAATGTTCTAAACCCAGCAGGCTGACCATCAGTGCCATTCTTATCGGTACACCGTTTGCCGATTGTTCAAAGTAGGCTGCTCGTGGATCGCTATCTAACTCATATGCCAATTCGTTAACGCGCGGTAATGGATGCATAATCATAGATGACAATTTGGCTTCTTCCATGATCGTTGCGTTCAGCTGATAAGCTTTCTGTGCCGACTGCGGGTCTATTTCCGGTGGAAGCCGTTCTGCTTGCAACCGATTGACGTAGATTACATCGAGATCACCGATGACTTCGGAAATTCGGCCTGCCTCCACGGGTTCAGCATCATAAACATATTTCAGCTTGGTAAGAACCCATTCTGGCATTTGAAACTCTGAAGGAGCGATATGAACCAATTGTCCGCCAAATCTGGCGACTCCGATAGCCAAAGAATGCGAGGCACGGCTGTATCGGAGATCCCCGCAAATACCAATAGTTTTTTTCTGGATAGTTCCCTGCCGTTTTACAATTGTGTAGAGATCGATCAACCCTTGGGTTGGGTGACTGTGCCCACCATCACCACAGTTTATGACCGGGACTTGTGCATATTCTGCCATCACACGTGCTGAACCAGCCCAGTTGTGCCGAATAGCGATCAGGTCAGCATAATTGGCAACCATTCGTGCTGTATCCGCAATGGTCTCGCCTTTGGCGATTGAGGAGGAGGCCGGATCGGCAAAACCCAACGCCCGACCATCAAGCCGGCCAATCGCGCTTTCAAACGAAAGTCGAGTCCGTGTACTGGGTTCAAAAAACAGGGTAGCTAAAATTTTCCCTTTACAGAAACCCGACCAAGTAGCAGTTTGCTCTTTCATCTGGTCTGCCAATCGAAAAATTTGTTCAATCTCAAAATTTGATAGATCGTCAAGCGTGATAAAATCCCTCATGCTACGACCTCCAAACTGCCGATCAGTTTTTGAAGCGAACCTATCTGGTGTTGATTCAGATATTTCCGAATTCCGGCCACAATATCAATTGAAGCGCTGGGATTGACAAAATTGGCTGTACCAACCGCTACAGCTGACGCACCTGCTACAAAAAATTCAATGGCGTCCTCCGCTGTCATAATGCCACCCATTCCGATGATCGGGATTTTTACCGTATTGTAAACCTGCCATACCACTCTCAAGGCAACCGGTTTAATCGCTGGACCAGACAGACCAGCGACCATATTGGCAATCAACGGTTTGCGGGTCTTAATGTCAATTCCCATGCCAAGTAATGTGTTAATAGCCGAGAGCCCATCGGCGCCTGCATCCTCCGCTGCTATCGCAATTTCGGTGACATCGGTTACATTGGGCGATAATTTTACCAGCAACGGCAGATCCGTCCTTTCCCGAACACGCTGAACAAGCTGATACGTCAGATTGGGATCAACCCCAAAACTCATCCCTCCACAATTCAGATTTGGACAGGAGATATTGAGTTCAATGGATGCTATATTTCCTGCCTCAGACAGTTTCTCAACAACTTCAATATACTCTTCCTCCATCTTGCCGCAGACATTGACAATTACGGGGACATCAAAGGACCTGAGATAAGGCAGTTTTTCATCGATAAACCGTTCAACACCCACATTCTGCAACCCAATTGAATTCAGCATCCCCTGAGGCGTTTCAGCAATACGCGGCATTTCATTACCAGTCCACGGGACATTAGTAATACCTTTGACCACGATAGCACCAAGTTGATTAAGATCAACAAAGTCAGTATATTCACTGCCGTATCCAAACGTTCCCGAAGCTGTCATAACCGGTGTTTTCATCTTAATACCATTAATATTAACAGCTATAGGGATATCGTTTTCTTCCACAATGATTCACCTTTTTGTTTTGGCTTTCTTCTTAATCATTCACGGACTTGACCGGAGGAGCGATGCTGATTTTTTTCAGAGCTGAAGCAGCATAGACACGAACAATCGGATCTTCGTCCTCTAGAGTTCTTTTGAGGTTTACAATGGCGTCTTTAGCTTTAAGTTTCCCGAGTGCTTCAACAGCAACTATCCTAACACGACTATCACGATCTTTAAGAAGTTTAATTAAATCATGAATTGCGGATTGGGCTCTAATCTCTCCTAAAGTGGAGGCGGTTTGGTAACGCACTTCACTATCCGGGTCTTCTAGCCTTTCTATCAAATTTGGGATAATCGAACCGATTTCTCCTTTAAACTTACCTAACGTTTGCACGGCACTTGATCGAACATACGCACTTTCGTCACTCAGCAGATGTTCTAGGTTTGAGATTGCTGAGACGGCATGAATCTTCCCCAATGCGAGCGTCGCATTCCCACGTACAGACCCATTCGGATCATTTAACACCTTGACCAGCACGGGAACTGCGGCAGAAGCAGCTTCACCGATTTCACCCAGTGCCTCAACTGCTTCTGCACGAACCAACCAATCTGGTTCCTGTACTAACTCAATTAGTACAGGAACTGCGGGACTTGCATCCTGACCGATACGGCTGAGCACTTGAATTGAGGAAATAGTTGCTGTGGTATCTGCTGTGGAACCAATTTCTTGTAACAGTTGGATAATGAACATGACAGTATTTTTGCCAATCCCAACTAGCAAATCGGCTGCCATCTCACTAACGCTCTTATCTGATGATTGAAGGGCAGGGATTACCTGCGATATGATGTCATTACGTACCGACGATGAATCAATTTCATAAAGCTTAGAAGCAATTTGAGTTCGCAGATTTAGATCGCTAACTTTTAAGCTCTCAATCAGAACAGGAACAACCGTTCCTTTTGTTGAAGGATCAATCTTATACAGTGCTGAAGCAATTTGAAGTTGAACCTTTGGATTGTCGACACCAAGTTCAGCTTGTAAAAAAGGCACAGCATCAGTCGCTTTCGACCCAAGCTGACTGAGAGTTTCAGCTATCTCTCCAAAATTCTTGGTGTCTGTCTGTGTCAACGCACGAACTAAGGCGGCTGAAAATGGCTCATTCGAACCGGCAAGTATTAGATCCGCTGAGACAATTTCAGCCCCGTCGTGCAACTGACCGTGATTAGCGTAAATTGAGCGATCAGTTGGACTTCCATCGTCAAAATTCCAATATCCAACTAATCCAGCTTCATCACCTTTCAGGCGTCTATGCATTGTGGCTTTAATCTGGTCAGAGGACCGTGTGACGCTCCAAAGCCGAACTTCATCGATCATTCCACTCCAACGAAAATTCTCATCATTATCCTGAAATCTTCCAATGCTAAGATTGTTAGACGGATCATAATCAATTCCGTCTGATTCAACTGCTTGCCCATCCTTTTCTTCGCCATTAACGTATAGCCGCATCTTTAGGCCATCATAAGTTGCGGCAACATGATGCCAGCGTTTGAGCGTGATCGTATCAGGAGCAGTGGGCAAAAGAGCACCATAACCACTTGGAACAAATTCAAACATTAACCCACTCTTCCCATCTGACATTAGAGCATATCCGCCTTCACTGCTTCCGGTATCCCAGACACAGGAAAAAATACCGGACCATACAGGTAAAGGTTCTTCCTGATAGACCCAAGCTTCCAGCGTGATCTGTCTATTCCTGATCTTAAAGTGATCTTTTTCCTGTAGGTCGACGTAACCTCCGTTGGCTAGAAGCACCTTATTGCCTTGAGCAACTATCGCTGATGAGATATTTAAAACAATAAATAGTGTGGTCAAGTACTTAAATGAACCAGAAAATGTAATTGGCACCAAATTCACTGGACGTCAACTCGTGTTTTTAGTTCAATTACTTGGCCAGTATTTGATGATTCAATTCCGGCCAGCATAATTTCAGTCACGTGACGGGCAGCATAAGCATTTGATAGCGGCGGCTGTGTTCCTTCACGAATATGTTGAGCGAAGTGCTCATGCATTCCTCCCGGATTGCCGTCTGAACAGTCAATTGCCTTGACGTCAACAGGTGCGTGTTCCCGCGTATAAGACGTCGGAGTGAACTGACTCAGCGCTGCGCCGTCTCTGCCGGGGAAGGTGAACTTCCCTGCCGTACCATGGATACTGCCTTCAGAAGTGCGCGAAGGATCACACCAACTGGTTTCAGCAGTAACGATTCCACCCTCCTCTGTTTCCAGCACCAGCGTTGCCACATCCTCCAGATCCGTTGGTTTATCAAAAGTGGACACAAAACCAGTAAGACGCTTAAACGTGCCAAGTATGGCCACAAGACTCGATATGCCATACACACCCATGTCAAATAGAGCACCGACGCTGGCCCGTTTTGAATCGAAAAACCATAGATCATCAGATTTCTCACCAAACAAGTCCCGAATTTCAGCGTAATATATCTCTGGTCCTCCGTGACTGGACCGCCATCTGGCGCCTGAAACCCTACCAATAGCACCATCAGCGATGAGTTGTTTGGCTTTGTAAACCGGAGCGCCAAAATGCGGTAAGCACATAATCGTACGATCACTTTTTTTTACAGCTTCTACGAAATCATTTGCTTCTACCATATCGCCACAGAGTGGTTTTTGCATTAACACATGCTTACCGGCCTCTATGGCCTTTATGCCCCAAGATACGTGTTGTGGGTGCGGTGTCCCAACAATAATCCCTTGGATAGAATCATCGGAGACAACAGCTTCATAGTCTTGTGTACAATGCGGAATACCGAATTCCTCTACCTGCTGTTTTAAGCGATGTTCTTTCCTACCACTAATAACTGTCACTTCAAAATCATCTCCTTTTGCAATATCAGGCAGATGTAGACGGCGAACAATCCCTCCAGCCCCAATGATGCCAAGTTTAATTTTGCCCATTTGGCTATCTCCTTTAATTTTTTGAATAAAAACGTAAATCTACTATAGATCAAGAATCGCACTGATTGCCAGCCAACTACCTGCTACGGATAAAAGCTTCATGGATTAATCTCTGGAAAAAAGCAGTCCCTGTTGGTTTGTAAACCATTCTGTTTTTGGAATTCACCACACTCGAAGTCAAGTTTCTGGCACCGAGGTTGCTGGATCCAAATAACAACGGAAGATTCGTTCTACAATCCATCCCTTCAAAATCGTGAGCCGAAAGTCCTAACTCAATACGAATTTGGATAATTGTAATAGCATAGGACACAACAAGAATGACACCAAATAGTCCATAATAAGCTGTATAAAAGTTTACCAAGATCAAACTCAACGCAGACAATTTCAATGCTAAAATCTACAGAACTACAGAAATTATTGCAAGCCCAATTTAGATTGGCATTATCCAGAATTAGGTTTCTATCAACTATTATTTGCACAATTTATCCAGTGTCCTAATCTTTAAGCTTGTTGGATTTATAATCTACTTAACTTTTGTGCGCTTACCCTAATAATGTGTTCAAATTCTCGTTCCTTCTAAGAAACAAGTCGATGAAAATCTGATCCCGACGGGTTCTGGAAGACTTTTAAGTCAAACTCCGGCACAACTGCCAGTAGGTGGTCGAAGATATCAGCTTGAATACCTTCATAGTTAGCCCAAATTGTGTCTTTACTGAAGACGTAGATCTCGATCGGTAGGCCGTACCCGGCTGGTGCCAAGTGCCGTACCAGAAAAGTCATCTCCTGACTAATCATTGGATGGTTTCTTAAATAAGCTACGGTATAGGCACGAAAAGTACCCACATTGGTTAATCTTCTTCCATTAGCTAAGCTGGTGTTGTCAACTTCATTTTCGTCGTTGTAGGTGGAGAGTTCTTCCTTTTTGATCTGGATATAGTTAGCAATGTATTGGATTTCAGAAAATCGTTTCAGCATTTCCTCATTGCAAAACTTAATGGTTGAGACGTCGATATTAATGGTCCGCTTGATCCGGCGACCACCCGACTCTTTCATACCACGCCAATTCTTGAACGATTCCCCAATCAGCGCATAGGTAGGAATGGTGGCAATGGTTTTATCCCAGTTCTGTACTTTGACAGTGGTCAACGCAATTTCGATGACATCTCCATCGGCGTCGTATTTGGGCATCTCAATCCAGTCACCTTTAGCTACCATTCGGTTGGCAATCAGCTGAATACCTGCCACGAAACCGAGGATTGAATCTCGGAAAACCAGCAAGAGTACCGCTCCTAACGCACTCAGACCGCTGAGCAGATACAGAGGTGTTTTGTTTAGGATAAGTGAGACAATGAAGATCCCGCAGACGAAGTAAACAACAATTTTGATCACCTGTACTGTGGCTTTGAGTGGAATGTCATGCGAGGTCTTAGAGGAACCATAAATAGTCAGAAATAAGTCAAGAAACGAACTAATAACAAGGGTGCCAACCAGTATGAGACAAACCATATTGATGTTTCTAGCCAACTGGATGACCGTGTTATAGCCGATCAATATGAAAGGCAAAGCGGCGTAGGAAATACAAGCAAAAAAGAAAAGTGTCAGACGCTTGGCAAGCCTATGTTCATTAAGATCTAAGTTCTCCTTGATAATCCAAGCTAAAAGTCGGTCGAACGTGGCATAGATCAATCGTCGACTGACCGAATACAAGATCGGATACAGTATAATCAATAAAATAATGCCAACAATCCGTCCTGCAAGTTCGAACTGTGCACCGACACCAAGCACCAATTGTGACCAATGTTCAATCAATTTATCCATAAGATTCTTTTAATTTTTACTAACATCCTTTAGATTTGGTGGTAACGAAACGGGCTGTTAATCGAAGATGGTCATGCTTTCTGCCGCAACAATCTAGATTACTGATCCCAATCAACAATAATCTTCAGGCTGTCAGAATCAGCCGCACGAGCAATGGCTTTATCCAGTTCAGTATGTTGAAAGCGTTCTGTTTCGTTAGTCATCAAGCCGATCTTTGGTAGGCGGCCTTCTGTCAAGAACTGATGTGCTAAACGAATGCCGTGCATACTGGAACCGTGGGTGGCCTGATAGCATTGTAGACGGTAGTGGATGTCGTTGTTGAGATCGACCTGATGTGAAATTCGCGGTTTACCTGATGCACCTTTGACACCTGCGTGGCCGTCGAGGACCGTGCCGTACCCCATCAGATTTGGCGCCAACTCATAGGCCTCCCGGCATGGGGCATTGACCATTACGAAATGAGGTTCATTGAATGGTTGGCAGGCTTTGAAAACGTTATCCACAACCTGTTCATCCCAACGAATCCCCAACACGTTATCATCGCCAAAGTCATTCATCACTCGTTCAAGACGTTCTTGCCCCCGGTTAATGACGATGATCTTGCGAGCGTTCATTGCCTGTGCGCATTGCAGAGCGTAGGTGCTTTGTGATCCAGCCCCGATGAGTACCACGATCCGGTTTTCGATGCAATTGTTGACACGCGTCATGCCCTCAAGACAGCAGGCTAACGGTTCCAATTGACAAGCGTAACTCGGATCAAAATCTTCGGGGAATTTAACGATGGGACCCAGCTTAACGAACCAATCAGGCAGAATGGCATACAAGCGTGCAAAGCCCGGGAACTCGTGGCCTGTAGCCTGAGTGTCAGGACAACTAGTCCAATCTCCAGTACCGTTGGTTCCACAGTAGATGCAATTCAGGTCGCCACATGGGATGTCACATCCTAATCCCACCAGGTCACCGGGGGCGTAGTCCTCGACTCTTCCACCCACCGCGTCGATTACGCAACAGGCCTCATGAAAGAGAATGGCAGGCCACTGCTTGATCCTCGGTAGTCCTTGCCGATGTATGACAACATCTGACTGGCAAACTGAGGTTTTGAGGGTACGTAAACGAATTTCACCCGGACCAGGCTCAGGAATCAATCCGGTGGCAGCAGTGAAGATGCCACCGGGTTGATCAAGAAAATAGGTCAAATTGTTCATGGCTATCTCTTCAGCATCTATACACCTGCGTAACCCGCATATGTTTCTTTTTCTTTGGCTCAATAAATGACTTTCGTTTTAAATGGTCCGGAGCCACATACAACACAAGACTTTAGATATTTGGATATCAGGAAGTTATGGTAATTTTAAAGACTGAACTTTCATAGTATCATTTTATCATGAAGAGATGGTAAGTATTTCAATGCTATTCGTGTTCGTGATAAACTTAAACCTATGAAAATGTTATATTGAAATTGTTCCAGATTGTTCTGTTGGAACGCTTCAGCAGATTCTTGGAAGTAAAGTAGATCTCAACGGTATCATTCTCGATTTGACAGATGGAGAGGATGCAATGGATTTGTCTAAGCCTGCCTTTCAACACGATATTTCCCTTCGTTCCATAGTAATCGGTTTGGCCTGTGTTGTCTTATTTTGTATTGTGGTGCCTTACAACGATTTCCTGATCGAAGGTACTTTTTTGGCAGGAAATCATTTTCCGATAGGATCAATTTTTCTGCTCATCCTAATTTTGCTGTTGGTTAACCCAATTTTGAAGGTTATCCGTCACAAGTGGATGCTGCGCGAGACAGAATTGGTCACCATCTGGTGTATGATGTTGGTCTCAATTGGGATTCCAACAGTTGGATTAGCAAGATGGGTGTTTCCACTCTTGGTTGGGTTTCGATATTTCGCTACACCAGAAAACGATTGGCAGACACTTTTCGGGCCCTATTTCTCGAACTGGTTGGCACCAACAGACCCCGATACGATCCGTTTTTTCTATGAAAAAATTCCGGAAGGAATGCCAATTCCCTATTTTTCCTGGATCAAACCACTCGTTTTTTGGATGAGCGTTATCGGTGGGTTGTGGTTATTGATGATCACCTTGAGTGTGATTTTTCGCCGGCAGTGGATCGAACGCGAAAAATATATTTTTCCCCTAGCACAACTACCAAATGAGATGATATCTCCACCCGCACCGGTCAACTACTTCAATTCGCTCTTTCAGAATCGGTTGTTGTGGATAGGGTTCTCAATTCCAGTACTAATACACGCTTGCAATGGTCTGAACTTTTATTTTCCATCTTTCCCGATCCTTCCCTTAAAACTACGTTTAGATCCCTATTTAAGCGAAAAACCGTGGAACGCTCTCCGCCCATTATGGCTGTACTTTTTTCCTTCTATGATTGGATTCACCTACCTAATTCGCTTGGACGTGGCCTTAAGCATTTGGGTCTTTTTCTTACTTTATCGACTGCAATTGGTCATTGGTACTGCTTTTGCCATACCGATGAAAGTATCAATGGGCTATGGCAGCCGCGCTTATGCTTCGCACATGGAGATGGGAGGTTACATTGTATCCGTAGTTTACTTTGTTTGGGTTGGAAGACACCATCTGCTTCGAATGCTAGGAACATTTTTTAATCGAAAAGAGCTAGATCCAAGCGAACCGATCTCGGAACCGTGGATCCTACCATGCCTTTTACTCGGTATTTTAATTCCCTCTATTTTACTACACTTGGCAGGTGCATCACTCGCCCTCTGTTTCGGTGTGGTTGCTTTGATGGGAATCTCCTCAATCATGCTAACCTATATGGTAATTGCCGGTGGCATCTTGCACATCAACAGTTCCTTCCGTGCTTTTGATTTGTACCATACTGCCTTGGGGTCTGGAGGCATTGGACGAAATAGCCTATCGGTTTTGACCATACCTGCGGCAATTTTTCGGACCAAGCGTGGTTTCTTGATGCCCCATGTCAGTAACATATTCAAGATGGCAGATACTGCTAAAGTTAACGGGAAACAATTGCTCATGTCAATAGTGCTTGCACTAACCTTAGCAGTTGTCTTAACTTGTATTACCTTCCTGTGGATCGTCTACCGAACAGGCGCATTGAACATGCAACATTGGACTTTTGTCACTGCACCACAAACTCCGTTCCGATGGTTGGAAACGCAGTTTCAACTACCAACCGAAACCAATTGGGTGAACCTCAGTTTTATCGGCGTTGGTGCAATTATAATGGCTGGTCTATATTGGATACGTAACAATTTTATCTGGTGGCCATTACACCCAATCGGATTTGTTTCTTCACCAGGAGAATGGCCACTGAACAACCTATGGTTTTCAATCTTTATCGGATGGTTGGTCAAGTCTACGTTGCTTAAGTATGGAGGTTTAAAACAGTTCCAGCAGGCGAAACCATTCTTTTTCGGACTGGTTCTTGGTGATTGCTTTATCGGCGGTGTATGGGCGGTTTTTGGTATGATTGCAGGAGATGGATACACCATGCTGCCGGGGTAATAATGTTCGCTAGAATTGACAATCTATCAAATTACTATCATTATTTATCACTTAGGTAACTCCCACTTAACCGTTCGCTATCGCTGAAAAGTCGAGCCCCCAGGGCAGGCTTGTTCACGTATTGATAGGTTCAATATACGTAGAGTTCATCGTTTTTTCCGGCAAACTTAAACTTTTCGCCTTGTTCATGCAAGTAACACACTATCGAGATGGATTCTTTTTGTCTTACCATCATAAGTTCCCATAATATGATGCCGTTTCTGTCTTCCATTTTGTCGCGCAACTAAGTGATTTTTTGGGCTATTTGTCGCACCCCAACATCATTAAAGATCAGATAAAGAACAATGCCTCCATCAAGCACAACATCTAATAAATTAACCGAAATTAGAGCTGGAGTTAAAATCATCACACAGGATCTCATCACACACCCCTCTTACTTTAATTTTCTTTTGTTTGCTTACAGATAAAATTTAATAATGGTATAAACCATAGGGAAAAAGCAAATGTGAAAAATTAAATTGGTGTGTGCAAACCTTGAATTTAAACCCAGTAACAGTTGTTACTTTAGACGCCAATTAATGACAATAGCTTAAATCAAAATGATCAGCCATAGAAAACGGTAAGAACATCAAATGGAAATTAAGTTGTTGAGCGATTTCTACAGCAGGCGATCTATTACCGAGTCATCCAGAGAAGACTTATCAATCAACCCGGATAATATGTCAATATAGGGATAGTTCTGTCCATTAAACAGTTCGAAAAAGTGATTGGTAAGATTGATCGGTTGGAAAAGATGATTTAAAAATTGGATATTCATATCATCTGGGTTGGGTTGACTGGCTTCAATGTTGGCCTGAATCATAGCTCCATAAATAGAAATCGCCGGCTGTATAATACTATGCCGGCTGTGAAACTGATTACGCCAGATCCAAAGCCTGTTTTAAATTATCATTAACTGACAGACCTAACGACGGTAAAAGTGATGTTAACTGTTTTTGCATCCTTGGTGAATCGGGTAAAAGATATGCTGCTACTGAATCTACCTGATCAGTATTAATGTTGGCATCAATATCCACCATTTGGTCGGGCTCAGTTTTTCCCTTATTAGGCTTCAACCGGGATTGACTATCAGCAAACAGCTTGCGAACAAAGTTTGCTGAAATGCTTGAAATGTTCATCACCCAACCTCTGTTAACATTTAAGAAAATGGTAGCAAACAAATAAAAATTAAAGAATTAAACAGTAACTACCAACAAAAAAACACATCTGTCACAGATATTTGTTAAACTAACCTAATGAGTTTTTTCAAACCGTGTTCTGAGGCGATATGCCTTTATATATCGACAGTTATTCAGACATATTGAGAATCTATATGCCCAAATTCTTTACCCATCATCAACATAGGGATTCAACTGTAATTATCCAGAGGCAATCTTGGTCTGTTTGGTGGATGGCTTGAGGGCAAAAATCAAGAGCAGGAGAACAAACGGCTCTTGTCAGATCAGAGATTGCATCATAAGTGCGGTATGGAAATTGACGATGCTGGATAAAGCCGATGAGACATTTTTCGTTACCGGCTTTTAAAAAAACGCATACAAATCAATGAGGAAATAGATATTTCATGGCCGAAAAATACGAATTCAGTGAGATTGGACTACTTCCAGCATTAGGTGATAATGTTGCAATCGCCACACAGGTCGTTGAAGTTGGATCAGAAATTCGCTACAACGATCAAACCTTTGCCATTTCACATACTATCCTGGAAGGACATCGGTTTGCTGTTGACTTAATTCCAATCAGGCAGCATCTACTTTCATGGGGGTTACCGTTTGGAACAGCTATTGAACAGATTAATCCCGGTGATTACGTGTCTAATGAAAAAATGCTGGAATCGCTTTCAATCAGAAATCTGGATTTCGAACTGCCGGACAGACCAAACTTTGGTAATGATATTCCCCGTTATAAACTTGATCCAACGACGTTTCAATCTGGCACACAAGTTTCAAGATACGATTCTGATCACCAATTTGAAGGATACAAAAGATCCAGTAACCGAGGAGTTGGCACACGGAACTTCATCGGGATCCTTGGTACGACATCCAAAACTGCCAGTTTTGCCAAGATCATTGAGGAACGGTTTCTTGGTGCAGCCAGTGATTTAGACCAAATCGATGGTATCGTATCTATAACTCATACTGAAGGCGGTGAAGCAAATACTCCCAATAATCTCAGTCTACTGCTTCAAACACTTGCCGGATTCATAGTGCATCCGAACATAGGTGCATGTATTGCTATTGACTATGAAAATGAAATGGTGACTAACAAGATGCTTTACGACTATTTGGTTAAAAATAACTATCCAATCAGCGACGTTTTGCATCAATTCTTTTCGATTAGCGGCGGTTTCGATCAGAGTTTAGACCAAGCAGAAAATATTGTAAAATCTTGGCTTGAACCAGTCAATAAGATGAGCCGAACATCCCAGCCGTTCTCAAACCTGAAGATCGCACTTCAGTGTGGCGGATCTGATGCCTTTTCTGGTGTTTCTGGTAATCCACTAGCGGCCTATGTAGCCAAAGAGGTGATTCGTTATGGAGGAAGTGCAAATTTGGCTGAAACAGATGAACTTATCGGAGCAGAAAGTTACGTTCTACAAAATGTGAGATCAATTCAGGTCGCTCGGAAATTTTTGTCAACTGTTGAACAGTTTCAAGAAAAAGCCAGTTGGCATGGCCACTCAGCAGAAGGAAACCCCTCTGGAGGAAATAATTTTCGTGGACTTTACAATATTGCCATCAAGTCAATCGGCGCCGCAATGAAACGGCACCCTGATGTGTGTCTTGACTATGTCATTGAGTATGGGGAGCCGATGCGTGATGCCGGCTATTATTTCATGGATAGCCCAGGCAATGATCTTGAAAGCATTGCAGGTCAGGTTGCTTCAGGTAGTAACATGATCTTTTTTGTCACTGGTAACGGTTCGATTACCAATTTTCCGTTTGTACCAACAATCAAGATCGTTACCACTACGGATAGATTCAACTTGCTTGAGAAGGATATGGATGTTAATGCTGGTGCTTATCAAGACGGCACACCCATGGAAAAGCTAGGCACCGACATGCTCAGTCTGACTGCTGACATAGCGTCTGGGACACCAAGCGTTGGAGAGAAAGCAGGGCATTCTCAAGTTTCGATATGGCGCAATTGGCAACAAAACGATGCCAGCAAAACAGCCCAGATCTTGAATATGGTCAAACCCAACGGCCGATCAATCTCAGTTCATAATACAAAGAATTCTAACAGGAAATTTTTAGCTGTTCAAACTGAGAGTGGGCCCAAAACGGATCAGATTGGTCTTGTCTTACCAACCAGCCTTTGTTCTGGTCAGATCGCCCAGTTAATTACCAAACGGTTGAATCAGAAGAAACTGGGACAGGATCGAGGCATTTCACGCTTCGTTTCTCTAGCACACACCGAAGGTTGTGGTGTTTCAGGTGGAAGCTCAGAAAGATTGTATGCCCAAACGCTAATTGGACATTTGCTTCATCCAATGGTTGGTTTGGGCGTCTTGCTTGAACACGGTTGCGAAAAAACGCATAACGATTACATTAAGAACGACTTAGCACAACTTGGAATCAACGGTGGAAAATATGGTTGGGCTAGCGTTCAACTCGATGGCGGTATCGATGCCGTAGCTGAGAAAATAGAACGATGGTTTGATCAATCAGTTGCTGAACTGCAAGATCTCACATATAGTGAGGGATTTCTGCGAGATCTACATATCGGGCTGACGTCAATAGGTGAAATAACGGGTCACACTGCATCCAGCTTGGCTGATTTCACCCAAACTATTATTGGTGAAGGTGGTACAATCGTCATTCCAAAAAATGCAACCCTGTCAGAATCTTTCATCTACACGACAGAGGTGATCGGCAACCAAGATTGGGAGCCAACGATATCCTACGGAGAAAGCCAAATCGAGCCGGGACTCCACATTATGGAAACTCCAACCAGCCACGTAGTTGAAACGATGACGGGACTGGGAGCAACCGGCGTTGACATGATGGTCGCCCATATAGTTGGGCACCCAATTCAATCCCATCGGATGATACCACTGCTCCAGATCTCAATGGATCCCGTTACTCAATCAACTTATAGTTCAGATCTGGATCAGATCGAAACCAACCTCCTTGATCTAGTTTTGGAAGTTGCCTCACGTCGATACATACCAAAACTGTTCGCAAAAGGAAACACGGACTTCCAATTCACCCGTGGGTTGTTAGGAATTTCGCTTTAATCAACTTGAGTCGACAACCAATTTCCATAATCACGCGGCAGTGGTTCCAAATCCCCTAAGCCAGCTTCAGAACGCCAACGCAACAACGGATGTCCCCGATCTGTTTGTGGGAGGTCAACCCGCCTTCTATAAGCCGCTGATTCAAAAATCCCCATCATAACTTCGAGTACATGCCGACCTTGATAACCACTGCATTCGTGTTCATCATCTTTATCAAGTGCGCGAACATAATCATCAACAAAACAATAATCCTCCGGATCTGATCGGTTTTCTGATTTATAGTGATCTGGAAATATAAGATCGAGATCTTCCCATTGTTGACCATTTGGCAGATAGTGCGGCTGCGGTAGCCACCATGCGCTACTTCCCTTCCAAAAAAGACGTCCTTCGCTGCCGTATATCTCCATTACATAAGCAGAAGTATCCATTCTATCGAACCGATGCTGCAGTAATGTCGCAGTGACATCATCATCAAATTGAAGAGTGGCGGTAAGATGTTCACACGCGATTGTTCCCATACCACTCGGCGATGGAACCACATTTTGCGGAGTGATCGGTTGACCTTTTGTTGTCGCCTGAGCGACGACGCTTCGACAGACACCTCCAAATCTGAGCATATTGTTGATCATATGTGTACCGATATTCATCAGACCGTATCCACCGTAATATCCCTTGCCGCTACCGTATATGTAGCGTATTTTACCAATCTTCCCTTCATCGACGGCATGTTGTATCGCCTGCATGGCCGGACTCACCCGACCTTGATGATGCACAGCCACTTTGCTGCCTTGAAATTCTGCTTTCGAGATAACATCATCGGCTTGAACCAAGTCAATACACATCGGTTTTTCAACTTCAATATGGACGCCATGTTCCAACACATGCATACATAGACCATAATGAAATTCGGTTCCAGTCGGGATAGCGACGATATCGGGTGACGTTTGATCAATCATCTCATTTAAATCTGTAAAGCGTTCATTAACATCAACCTGCTGGCCAAGCGTATCTAAACGGTCCTCAATCAGATCACACAGACCAACAATTTTAGTACGAGGATGATCATAATATGCTAAAGCAGCAGCTTGCCCTCTTCCCCGACACCCTAGAATAGCCACTCGATAGGTATTTCCATTCATTGTTTTACTCCAAATATTTGTCTTCATTTTAAAGGCTGGTAACAGCCCTCAATTCAAGGGAACTATTGGATCATAACCAGTATTATAACTGGTTGAATCCGCCGGAATATAGTGACAGATGAAGGCTTTTCGGAATCGTGTACTTGAACGATTCGGTCTTGATCCATGAATTAATCGTCCATGAAAGAAGAGTAAGTCTCCTTTCTCCATTTCAACCAGATGTTCGGCATACTGATCAGGTGGTTGAACCGCAGTATCGGTGAAAGATCGGCTGGTGTCTATCGGGCCCATTGACAGAATGTCCTCAGCGTTCGATCCTGGTAACACAACCAACCCCCCATTTTCTTCATCAATATAATCCAAGGCCATCCAGGCAGCGATACAGGCATTCGGTTCTGTCCGAAGGTAATAGTCATCTTGATGGAAGTCCTGCCCCCGTGCACCGGGTGGTTTCCAGTAGAACATTGTTTGCAGTCCGATTGCCTCACTACCCAGTAGAACCCGAAGAACCTCGACAATTCGCGGATGTTTCAGAAAATGAAGAGAGAGATCGTCGACACGATGGGGATGCATCATCCGCGGATAGGTTCGGAGTGGATCGCCATCCGATTCCGATTCCAGTACGCTGTGGAAGCATCCTGGAACTGACTTTCTGGCATGCAATGCTAACGAACGTTCAATCAATTTGTCACACTCTTGCATTGAAAACAGCTGCTTAATTAAGACATATCCATTATTTTGATATTGGTTCTTAATATTGGACGGAATCTGTATTCCTGGCATTATTGAATCCTCATTTTCCACACAATTCGAAGTATAATTTATCAAGATAATATCCTTTTTGTCTTCACCAACGAACAAGGATAAACAACGTGAAAGAATGCGACTCAAGCATCAAGGGAATGCATCCTTGACACAACGGAACCCTACGTTATTGCTAGTAAATTTTGGAGGAACGCCATTTCGATAAGAAACCCGCACACGAAAATTATAGCTATTCCAAGCACCACCTCGTAAAACACGAGGTGTGGTGATAGCAGAAAAACCCTTCATGATGTCGACAATTTTGCCTCCAGAAAATGGGTTGCGGGTAGGCCCCTTCCTAACATCTTCATTATCTTTACATTTCTGATAGAAATCAGCATCCCATTCATCTAAGCACCACTCAGATACATTTGCCGCCATGTTCTTTAACCCATAACTGGCCGCCTTTTTTTCCAAATCATCCTCCTTCAGTGTTCTCGGTGCAGGTGCGCCAGACGGTGGTGGCCCTGCGAGTCTAGGTGCATAGGCGCCAGGAGATGATGTGCCTCCAACACCACTCCCGTAATTTGCCAACGTCATGTCTAAATAGTTGCCCCACGGATAGCGTAAGCCAATTTGGCCGCCACGGGCTGCATATTCCCATTCGGCTTCGGTTGGCAACCTTTTTCCCGCCCAAGTAGCATACTGCATGGCATCGTACCAACTCACATATATCATTGGATGCTGATCCGTTGTAGAATACCCCTCAATTTCCCCCCAACCTGGTTGAGAGAAAATTGATTCACTGCTATCTCTATCTTCCAGGTTATTACTATATTTTTCTTCTAGAAATTTCCTGTATTGACCAACTGTTACTTCGCCGATATCCATGTAGAATGAATGCAGGTAGACTTGATGTTTCGGCAGTTCGTTTTTATTGCCTTCTCTAAGGTAATCTCCCATCTCAAACTCTCCACCTGGAATATACTTCATATGGCTACCATCTTTGTCACTTATAATGGTTTGGTCGTATTTTATCTCAGGTTGCTTTACCTTCTCGTCTTCCTTCTTGCTGCAACCAACTATTAATACAATAGGAAGCAATAGCCCAAAAATAGAAACTCGCAAAATAACCTTCATAACACACGTAAAACCGAGAACGGATATAATTTACACCGTTATATCTTTACTATTGATCAAATCCTAGTTCCTTACCCAACCGGATGCTGGAATTATAGCAAAAACAGAAATACCAGACAACATTATAGTTATAGTAATACGCCCTAACTTTGGGAGACGCTAATCTGCCTACATGGATATCTACAAATGTGTTGAGATATGACTGAAAGGATGATATTCTTAGTTGTTACAGGAAATGAACGGAGAGGTTGGATAGATGTCACTTAAGCTTTTAGTTTTTGGAGCCCACCCTGATGACTGCGATATCCAGACTGGTGGTCTGGCCGCATTATACACCAAGCATGGGCACAAGGTTAAATTCGTTTCCATGACCAATGGAGATGCAGGACATCACCAAATGGGGGGAGCGTCTTTGGCACAGCGACGTAATGCCGAAGCGCAAGCCGCTGCGGAGGTTATAGGAATCGAATACCAACTATTGGATAATGGTGATGGCCGTCTTGAACCAACTCTTGAAAATCGATATCAAACAATTGAACTAATTCGTCAGTTTCAACCCGATCTGGTTATGACGCACAGACCCAATGATTATCATCCAGACCATCGTTATACCTCTATTCTAGTCCAAGATGCTGCCTATATGGTCACAGTTCCCAATATCTGTCCTTTCGTTCGTCATCTAGACCAGAATCCAATAATCATGTATACTCATGACCGTTTCTCAAAGCCGTGTCCATTTCAACCTGATGTGGCTATAAACATTGATAATGTGATCGAACAGAAACTTGATATGTTGCACTGCCATGAATCGCAATTTTACGAATGGCTACCCTACAATGCCGGCAGACTTGATCAAGTTCCAGAAAATCCAATAGACAGACGCGAATGGCTTGCTCAACAGCGCTTAGACCGATTCAAGCGGATCGCTGACACACACCGCGATTTGTTGATCAAACTTTATGGTCAACAACAAGGTGGAAAAATTCAATACGCCGAAGCTTTTGAAACTTCAGAGTACGGATCGTATTTAACAGACGAGAAACGGGAAGAATTGTTTCTCTGTGTCAGCATAACCTAGACTAGACAAGCACGAGGCACAGACTATAATACTTGGAGACTCATAGTGAGAGCTAATGGTACCCATCGTTTAACCTCTCAACTGTTTTTTCGCGAAATTACACACTTGATTGAAGATAATTCAGAACAACTGAATTATGGAATCGCAATTATAGACATTGATACAGACGACGAATTTGAAGCCGTGGTGATGGGGTTCGGATATCCAAATGTAATCCTGAAACGTGACGGTGAAAAACTAGTAAATGTTGCCACTGGTTTGCTCAGTGACGAAGAAATGAACGCAATAGGCGTAGCCGGAGGAGATATTGATGGTGATGGCCAAGAAGAAATATATTTTCTCAATACAGGCACAGTTGGAGGAGAAAACCAGTTTTCCGACCGATTAATCAGTTTTGAAAATGCTAAGTTCATCGATCTCTTTGAACTTAGCATTCATAAAAACATAAGGAACGTTGGGGCAGGTAGATCTGTTGCCTGTATTGATCGTACTGGAGACGGACAATATGGTTTTTTTATTGCTAATTATGCTTCCCCAATGAAATATTACGAGATGGATAATAACAACTATCTTCGTGATATTGCTCCAGAGCTTGGAATGAACATGGTTACTGGTGGCAGAAGCTTAATCGCCTTTCCAATACATTCAGATAAGACAGATCTTTTTGCTGGCAACGAAATGGGGGCAAATTACCTGTTTATCAACCAGGGAAACGGTCAATTTACCGAGATGGCAAAGAGATTTGGTGTTCAGGATACTTATGAGGACGTCCGCGGAGTTTCTGCCTTGGATGTGAATGGGGACGGTGTCTTAGATCTGGTCTATGGTAACTGGAACGGTCCACACCGCATGTTCGTGAAGATTAACGATAAATTCGTCAACCAGGCCCCACCAAATCTGGCAGAACCATCCGCAATTCGAACAGTTATTGCTGCTGATTTGGATAATGATGGAGATGATGAAATATTTTTTAACAACATCAATCAGCCCAATCGGCTTTTCAAGAGAATTGATGGTGAATGGAGACGTGTTGAACTTGGCACGGCAACCGAGCCAAACGGGTATGGCACCGGTGCCGCAGTTTGGGATTATGACAGTGACGGTACTCTTGAGTTACTTGTTTCTCATGGTGAACTGGAACCGCAGGCATTATCACTCTATAAATCCGTCAACTGCAACAACTGGATTCGCATTATGCCGCTGACGCAATATGGCGCTCCAGCAAGAGGTTCTCTTGTACGACTAAGAGCAAAAAATCAAATAAAAATCAAACATATTGATGCCGGCAGTAGTTATCTAGGACAAATGGAACCTGTTGCTCACTTTGGGTTAGGAAAGTTGAGCCAAGTTGATGAAATCGAAATTCAATGGCCCAATGGAATGCGAAAAAGCTACCCAACTCTTGAAATTAACACTTTTCATCGAATTGATTTTCCATTTTAAGCAACTGATGAAGCGAGAGAAGAACAATGTTAAAAAAAGGGAATGCCTCCGCAGAAGGAACACAACGTTTTGTTAACCGTATGATGCAAGAATTCTCTACCTACAATCAAACTTCTTATCGTTGTCTCGGTGGTACAAACTTGATGGTTTCAAAAGTGGGATATGGATCATATCGTGTCGATCAGCAGGTGGATGAACATATCGAGTCGCTAGAAGATTCTATGCGTTCTGGCTGTAATATTATAGATACTTCCAGTAATTATACAAATGGCGCGAGTGAATGCTTGATTGGAAGTGCGCTGACTAAGATGATTAATCAGGGGGAAGTTGAACGTGATGAGATCATCCTGGTTTCAAAAACTGGTTACATCCAAGGGGATAATCTTGATCAAGCTATAAAACTCGAGAAAAGGGATCAGCCTTGGCCTGAAATTGTCAAATATACTGATGGATGTTGGCATTGCATTCATCCAGACTTCCTGATTGATCAATGGCAAAAAAGTGCGGATCGATTACAAGTTGGTACCATAGATGTTTACCTTCTACATAATCCGGAGTACTTTTTGTCCGAAGCGAAAAAAACAGGAAATCGGGAGTTCTTATCACAATTACGGGATGAGTTCTATCGACGAATCTTTCAGGCTTTCGTACAAATGGAGCGTTTTGTTGAAGAAGAAAAGATCCAGTTCTTTGGCGTTTCTGCTAACACGTTTGTCGCACCGCAACACGATTTCGAACATGTTTCCTTGAGTCGAGTTCACGCAGAAGCTTTGAAAGCTGCTGAAACTATCCATGGGGCCCCAAACGTTAGCCATTTCAAAGTCATCCAACTCCCCTATAATTTACTGGAAACGGGTGCTTTACTGGAAAAAAACAATCAATTTGAAGACGAAACGTTAACTGTTCTTGAAATGGCAAAAGCCATAAACATCGGAGTTCTGGTCAATAGGCCACTAAACGCTTTTACCGAAGATCGGCTGTACCGTTTAGCTAGATACCCGCACGAACCACAATTTGATTATACGGCTCAAGTTAAAGCTAGCATTGAAATACTTAGTGAACAGGAAGACAAATTACGAACCCAGCTTAGGTCCGTGGGTAACCTAGATGATTCTGACGAAAGGAATCAGGATCCATTTTTTAGTATGGGGGTTCTTTTGGACAACATCGTCAACCAAATAGAAGGCAGGGACCACTGGTTACAAATCGCACAGCGCTACTTGATTCCTCGGGTTAATCACTGGATTAAGAACACTACGCAGAAATTATCCGACGCACAGCAGAAAAAATTAATCGCTCAAGTCGATCAATACGCCAAAGATGTTGAAAAGATTCTGTCCTTCATCACGCTGAAATTCAATCAAGCCGATTTTCAGCAAACCCAACCCATTGAAGATCGTTTAGACCCACATCTATCTGAACATGAAAAAAAATTGACAATGTCACAAAAAGCGCTGAATTTCGTCTCTTCATCGCCAAGTGTTTCCGTCGTATTAAACGGGATGCGGCGTCCTGAGTATGTCGACGACGCGATGGGTATTATGAAAGTTGCCGATTTCGATTTTCCTGTTCAGAAAATGATATAGATCAATCGATTATTGAACTTTCGCACCGTTAGGAATAGCCTTATCCAAAGTAAGAAGCGATAGATTCTTCTTGTTGACTGCAGCCAGTAACATCCCCTGCGATTCCAATCCGCGAATTCTTGCAGGTGTCAAATTGGCTACTAAAATCACCTGTTTGCCGATTAAATCTTCAGGCTCATAACTCTGGGCTATACCAGCGATAACCTGGCGTTGCTCCTGCCCCAAATTCACCCTTAATTTCAGCAGTCTATCGGCACCTTTTACTTTCTCTGCTTCAATTATCTGACAAACACGTAAATCGGTTTCCTTTACTTTGTCGATTGTAATGAGATTGCTTTCATTTACTGGTCCAGGATCTTTTGCTGTTTCCTTTTTGGACGGTGCGTCTTTTTTCGGAAATAGGGGTATCGGTTTGTGAATCGGGAGACCAGGAGGCAAACCACCCCATTCACCTATTGAACCAAGATCCTGAGAGGAATCTCCAAGCCCCAGTTGCTGAAAAATTCTAACCGAAATTTCCGGCATAAATGGTAAAAGCAACACCGATACTACACGTAAGCCTTCCATTGCATGATAGAGAATGGTACCCATTCGTTCGAGGTCATCTTTGAGTGACCAAACTTCGGTTTGCTGAATGTAACGATTGATCCGTCGAACATATTCAAAGATGGTTTCCAGTGCGGTATCAAAAGCAATAGATTCCATCAAACGATCGACCTGACCAATCAATTGAACTGCCATCTCCTTGATCTCAGCATCAAATTCACCCGACTTGGTTGGTGCAGGTAAGGCCTCAAAATTTTTCCCCAGCAAGCCAAGTGCCCGATTCAAGAGATTTCCGAGATCATTTGCCAGATCCGCATTATACCGTGTTTCAAAACGTTCTTGCGTATAATCCCCATCATTACCGAAACTAAATTCACGCATGAAGAAATAACGAAACGGATCAAGACCAAAGTCGTCGATTAGCCCATCTATATCAATAACGTTGCCGGTGGTTTTACTGATTTTCTCTCCATCTTTGGTCATCCAGCCGTGAGCAAAGATACGCTCTGGAAGAGGATGCTCAACTGCCATAAGCATGGCCGGCCAGATGATAACATGGAAACGGATAATCTCCTTGGCCATCATGTGCACATTTGCCGGCCAAAATCTATGATATAGGTCTCCATCTTCACAGTAGTCAAGCGCGGTAATATAATTGCACAACGCTTCAACCCAGACATAGATATTCTGGCTAGAATCAAATGGCAACGGAATCCCCCATTCCACCGACGAGCGGGAGATACTGATATCTTTCAATCCAGCCTTCAGTACTCCCATAATCTCATTTCGACGCGTTTCAGGTTGAATAAACTTGGGATTGGCCTCAATATGCGCAATCAACCGATCTTCATATTTTGAGAGTGCAAAAAAGTAATTGTCTTCTTGAACCAGATCAACCGGCAGTTTATGAATCGGACAATGGCTATCATCGGTAAGTTCCTTTTCAGTAAAAAACCTTTCGCATCTTCGACAGTAAAAACCTTCATATTTACCTTTGTAGATATCACCACTTTGGTGCAGTCGAGTCAAAAATTTAGCCACACCTTTTTTGTGAAGCTCACTTGTTGTCCGAATGAAAAAGTTATGGGAAATATTTAACTTTTCCCATAAACTTGTGAACGTGGGTAGGATCTGATCACAGTAATCCTGTGGCGAAATTCCTTTTTCCTCAGCAACCTTTTGGATATTCTCGCCATGTTCATCAACACCAGTCAGAAAAAAAACTTCCTTTCCCTTGAGACGATTATACCGCGCTAACACATCGCAGGCGATTGTCGTATAGGCATGACCAATATGTGGTTCAGCGTTGGCATAATAAATTGGTGTCGTAATGTAAAATTTTGACATAAATCTTTATAGCTCCTCACACGCAAAAAAACGATAGGCTGGCGCAAAAAACCCGGTTAAAGTCCCTCGTATTTGTCAGCTTTGTTCGAGATAGATCAACAAAAAAGCCCGCCATTGTTATCCAATGAAGGGCGTCTACCACCATGAGTTTTAGATAGATTCACCCGCCATTTAATTCAACCATCATGAAAATCATAATAATTGCGCTAACTCTTTGACAAATTAAAAACGCTAAAGTGAAAGTTGTTAATTCTAAACTCATTCTTAACCGTCTGACAATGCGAACGATTATAACAAACAGGAAAAAGTATGTCAATATACGGTATTTAGCGAACAAAATAGCATTCAAATTAGGCCAGTAAATCTCTCGCTTGTCCATTAATTCCCCTTTAATTCGACATGCCGACACAATCAAGGTTGAGTTAGGTAAAAAATGAATATGACACAAATCTGTTTTTCTGAAATTGGAACTGTCATCTACGAACAAAAAAAGGCCGATTTTTCACTCAATGCCGACGAGATGCTGATCCGTACTTGCTATAGTCTAGTTAGCGCAGGAACGGAACTGGCAAAGCTAACAGGTCTACAGCAAGTCAATTATCCATTTATTCCTGGTAATCGTGCTGTTGGTCAAGTAATTGAAATTGGTAACAGCATGCAAGATTTTTCGGTCGGAGATTACGTCTTTGCACATACGCCTCATATCAGTCATACAAAACCAGGTCGTTTCTGCGTTAAAGTGCCAGGAAAAATGAATCCATGCCATGCTACACTCGTTGGCCTCGGCTTAGTGGCAATGACGGTTTTGCGTGTTGCCAGACCGGAACTTGGTGATCACGCCGCTGTAATTGGTATGGGAGTTGTCGGTAACCTCTGTGGTCAACTTCTTCGAAATGCAGGAGTGGAGGTTGTTGCTATCGATACGGTTGAAAAGCGCTTGGAGATAGCTAGAAGATGTGCTATTCCGCACACGTTCTCTGCTAACAAGCAAAACATCCAAACGGAAATCATGAATTTAACAAACGGTCGAGGCGTAGACTATGTCGTCGAAGCGACAGGTAATCCAGAAACAATTGATTTGGCAACTTCGATATGCATGAAACAAGGCGAAATTATTCTTCTGGGTTCTCCCCGTGGAGAGTATGCAACGGATATGGTACCTCTTTTAAATTCAGTACACCTATGGCGACCTCATGGTAGTATCCAACTAAGGGGTGCACATGAATGGCGTTATCCGCTATATCCAGACGGGTACACCAAACACTCCATGGCACGAAATGCGGAGATCTTTTTTCGATTAATGGAAAGTAATCAGGTTCATATTGAAGAGTTGATCACTCATATTATACCGCCCGACCAGGCTGAATCTGCTTATGATGGACTTCTCAACCACCCGGATCAATACCTCGGCGTTATCTTCGATTGGACCAACACGAGTTGCTATTAACGGTGAAACTCATCCAAATGTGGGTCTTTGTTAACACCTTAATGAGAGACCTCACGGTTTAGGGCTGATACCATCAACAATTAGCATGCCAAATGCTAGGCCAATTGAGGTCGCCTTGGTACACTTAGTTAAGTAGCCGATCATAAATAATTTACCGCAACCAATTCAGTAACGTTGTCGGTCGAACAACAGGCTAGATCACAAAACCAGATCGATTAATTCGGAGAGAAATAGGAGCATAAACCAGGATTCGGCTCACGCATACCAAACCGATGGAGTTCTAGATTTATCATCAATTTCGGATTTGATACGGTACAAGTTAGGAGTGGTTACCGTTTTTTGACAAGCAGCGAGGTAACTAATAACCCTGTATGTCTCCACCTCACTCACTCATACTAGGGTAAATCATTATCACCTCAACAAAATCGACAGGATTTTTCAGTCGATCGAAAATAATACGGTTGCTTGATATAATTCGAACCTGTCCCGGCATGCTATCCCTTCGTTGAATGGCAGCTTGACGAAGTTCCTTTCATGTCATAACTACACCGGTTTTGCAATTTTATTTAGTCTTTAATTGAGAGGATTACTAGATGAAAATTCCGTCTTTGCCTGAGATCGAAAGGCAATCACTTCGAAAGTGGAACGATAAAAGATCTGCTGTAGTTTTTACTACCGAGCAAGTATGGGACCTTGTCAAAGATCAGCTTGATATCTTCCCCCACCAGAAATTTTATGTTGCCGAAGCAACCAAACCCACGATGGACCACTTTGTTAACCAAGCAGAGGGGGAAGTTGTGTATGGAATCGGTGGTGGACTCGCTATTGACACAGCAAAATATGTGGCGGCACATCTTAAAAAATCTCTCTTTGCCGTACCAACGGTTCTGTCAACTGATGCCTTCCTGACGGACGCGACTGGAGTTCGAATTAACGGCTGTGTTCGCTACCTAGCTTCAAAATCCCCAGATCTGGTTCTGGTTGATATCGATTTGCTCTGCCGTGCTCCGATAGTAATGAGGACAAATGGAGCGGCAGATGTGTTATCCATAGCCACAGGAATGTGGGATTGGCAATATGCACAGGACACGGGAAAAAATCCATCCAACCAAATGATTGAGTCGCATGCCGTTGAAATCGGAAATGCGATTTTAAAGAATCTAATTAAGAATGCTAAAGAGATTGGAAACGGTACTGCTGCCGGAATGAAAGTTTTATTCGATCTACTTTGTTTGGAAGTTCAACTCTGTTACCTGTGTGGACACAGCCGGCTTGAAGAAGGTAGCGAACATCATTTTGTCTATTCGTTGGAAAATTTTCTGAATGAACACGCACTGCATGGGGATCTAGTTGGTTTAGGAATCCTGCTGATGTCTGCTCTCCAAGATCAGGAATGGCAACCTTATCAAACAACATTGGAACAACTAAGGATCAATTATCGACCACCGGGTGTTACAGAAAAAATGATAATTAACACCTTAGTCGGTTTATCCGCTTATGTTAAAGAACATCAACTGCCACATACCATAGCAGCAGATCGCAACATCACTACAGATCTGGCAATAAGCACAATTGAGGAAGTGCTCGGTTAATACTTTACCGAAACAGCAAGCCCGTCTCTCAGCGGAATAATCGTTGTAAAGACCTCTGTGGATCCATAGAGTAGTCGTGTCAACTCCTTGATTCCCAGCGTTGTTGGGCTCTGATCCTCATTGCTCATCACTCGCCCCTGCCACAACAGATTATCGGTAATAAAGAGTCCTCCGCTCCGCAGACGCGGTATAGCTTTACGAAATGCTTCCGGATAGCTATCTTTATCAATGTCGTTATAGATAATATCGAACTCACCCACTGTTTGGTCAATAATTTCAAGCGCGTTTCCTATCTGGTAATCAATTCGATCGGAGATACCACCTCGCTGGAAATAACCTGTCGCGCGTTCAGCGTTCTCCGCCGAACCGTCGGTACAGGTTATCTTTGCTTCCGGGTCTTTTAAAGCTTTGGCCATCCAGTAGGAAGAATAGCCAAAGCCCGACCCCATTTCAAATATGCGTTTTGGGCTAGTTAGAAGCACCATTTGATGCAGAAATGAACCGGAAGTAGGCCCGACAATCGGGAAGCGATTCTCACGAGCGTAATTTTCCATTTCAGTCAACACTTCATCGCGTGCGGGTGTTACTTCGGTCAGATATCGACTGACATCAGTAAAAGGCAGTGCCATAATTTCTCCCTGTCTGATTTATAATTATGAGTTCAATCTTTGTTCGTAGTTGGCAGTTAATTCTTCCAGCCTAATTTGTTGCTTGTCACCTAAGCTTTCGATATCTGCATTGACCAGAAAATGGAAGCGTGATCCAACACGGTACCCGAATTCAAGGTTATGTGTAGTCAGCAGAATTCCTTTGTTTCGTTGACGCTCCAACTCAATACGATTGATCATCAAGTTGACAGCGGAGATATCAAGTCCGGAAAACGGTTCATCAAGAAATAAAATTGGAGGATCATGTAATAATGCTTTGGCTATCATAAAACGCTGAATCATACCTCGCGAGAAGTTTTTCATCGGCTCTCGTGCAAATTGATTAAGACCGACATCCGACAGGAGATGATGGATTCGTTCTTCCATAGATCTAATATTGTAGATCCTACCCAGAAATTTCAGATTTTCGTACGGACTCAAATCAAGATAAGCCAGCGGTTCATGTAAGACCACGCCGACCAACCTTCGAACAGCATCACGATGCTTTTTCACTTCGAGACCGTTAATCCAAATTTCTCCAGATGTTGGGGGTAAAAGTGTGGAGAGAATTTTGATCAGCGTCGTTTTTCCAGCACCATTGGCACCAAATACTGAGACGACCTCACCAGCATGAATTGATATATCAACGTTACTAAGGATATTTCTGTGACCAAGTTTTCTTGTGATGCCTTTGGCGTCTAGCAACATTAAATTCTCTAAAAAAGTATCCCCAGAACACTCCCTAGTCAATCAACCATCAGTAAAAACGGAGATGAAGACAAGAAAAAAGTCCCAATCTATTGATGACGTAGCAAGACAGAGGGAGACCTAAGAGTTGCAATCTGCTGATTCATAGGGAATGCTTTAATTTGTTTTCTGCTCAGCCGCACCGGGATTACATTTCGAGCAAACTTTGTTCTGGGCAAAAGCATCAAGACAGCATTGATGGTCGCATTTTTTCCCGTCTTTGTGAGCATTAGCGCAACAACTACCTTCATCAAATAGAGAAACCAGCTTAGTATATGCTTCTTGTTCAGTTTTTGCCTTCTGCTCAACAAGAGCCTGACGTTTGCCGTCGATCTCTTTTTCAAGAACACTAACTGTCTGCAAGTCGTCCTTCACCACCAAATTAACAATAGCGGCAATGGCGGCCGTTTGCGAGAGTTTTAACGATTTACTGATCGGTTCTCCCAACCGATCCAGAAGTTTCTGCTTAAGTTCATATTCCCAGCCAAAGCTGATATCCAGTTCAGGCCGAGCGGCCCGTAATTGAGGGATACCATCTTCAGTAACTTTTGTTCGCCAGAGATAAACTTTCTTCAGATTTTTAATATCAGTTAGTTCTTGGAGACCAGCATCACTGATATTTGTCCCATACAGGTTCAGGTATTCTAAGTTAGGAAGGGATTTGAGATGTGTTAATCCCGCGTCACCTATCTCGGTGTTTTCAAGATGCAGTCTTTTCAGATTGGTAAATTTTGCCAGCAGTTCCAGACCAGCATCACTGACTTTGCTTTTTGACAGGTTTAACCAGCTTAATTGTTCAGCAACTGGTGTTAATAGACTCAGATGTTCATCTCCAATCTGATCTGAAACCAGACTGAAGTCAACTTGGATAAAGTTTGTATCCTGTGCCAATGGTAAGGCTAGGGCACCTGTGGTTTTCAAGGCGGCCATGGCTTGGTCAGAAGCAGGTAGAACCCGTACTAATTCGGCTTCAGAATCCGCGGTCTCATCTTCTGAATTAATTTCGCCGAAGTTTGCCCCTTCTGCTATCCACTGGCGAATGAGTTCTATCTGTTCTTGTGTTAATGGATCGCCTTCCTCGGCAGGTGGCATGATGTCCCCATCGCCGGCAGGTAGAGAAATCCGGCGAAACAACTCACTTTCCTCCGGGTTACCCGGTACAATTATCTCACCATCCGCATTGGCTTCCGAAAGAGCGGTCGCAGAATCCAAACTTAAGTCTGCCGCCTTGTCGTCCGTACCATGGCATTGCGTACAATTCTTGGCAAAAACAGACAGAATATCACGGTTGTAATTAACTTGCCCTTCAACCTTTCCAGATGGAGAAGGGGCAGTCGTTTGGACTGTTTCCTCAGTTGATTTTTCTATATCCAATTCCTGATCATCCGTGTAAACCGGCCAATTGGCTCCAGAGTAAATCCAGTGAATAATTTTCAGGATTTCATCTGAAGTCAGCTTTTCTCGGTCTTTGGGCGGCATAGCACTTTCGTGATCCGACGGCAAAGTCATTCGGTAAACGATGGCACTGGCTACCGCATCACCTGGAACAATGCCTGCTTTTTTACTGTTACCACCAGCTAGCGCACGAGGACGATCATCCAACCGAAGTCCACTTTTCTGCCTGTCAACACCATGACAGTCGTAGCATTTTTTAGACAATAGCGATTGGATTTCAAAAGCGACTATGTTCTGATTCTCACCACTTTCCTGCGAAATTAGTTGTGGCACACCAAGTGCAAAGAGAATCATTATAAGCAAGACAATATAAACCGGCCTTGGTAGACGAGTATACATTTAAGATTTACCTTTCAAATACCTTAAAAATTGTTCTTAATCAAATTAAGCCAGAATGTCCCTGACAACATGTGCTTCCTCCACACCAGTCAATCTGTGGTCCAATCCCTTAAACTTGACTGTCAGACGCCGATGATCAATGCCCAGTTGATTAAGGATAGTTGCGTTGAGGTCATGTATATGTACAGGATCCCGAACGATATTGTAACTGAAAGCATCGGTTTCACCATGTACAACCCCACCTTGAACGCCACCACCCGCCATCCATTTAGTGTAGCATTTGGGATGGTGATCACGACCATAATTGGTGCGGGACAATCCACCTTGACAATAGATGGTGCGGCCAAACTCCCCACCCCAGACTACCAATGTGTCATCCAGCATACCACGTTGTTTGAGATCCTGAATTAAAGCTGTTGCTGGTTGATCAATATCACGACACTGATTGGGCAGGTCTCCTGGAAGATTCCCATGTTGGTCCCAGCCACGGTGAAAAATCTGTGTAAATCGCACACCACGTTCCGCCAAGCGTCTAGACAACAGACAGCAATAGGCGAACGTTCCCGGTTTATGAACATCAGGACCGTACATATCCAGAATATATTGCGGTTCCGTGGAGATATCAGTCAACTCAGGCACGGAAGTCTGCATACGGAAGGCCATTTCATATTGCGAGATGCGCGCGTGCGTTTCTGGATCTCCGACCTCCTCATATTGCTTTTGATTCAATTGGTTCAGTGTTTTTAGCATTCGTTCTCTAGCCTTAGCACTAACGCCAGCTGGATTAGACAGGAACAATACAGGATCTCCGCCACTGCGGAGTAATACTCCTTGATGTTCGGACGGTAGAAAACCTGACCCCCAAAGTCGATTGTAGAGTGCTTGCGCGGATTTACGACCTGTCCAGGTAGCGTTCATCACCACAAAAGCTGGTAAATCCTCGTTGTCACTGCCCAAACCGTAGCTGAGCCAAGCGCCTAAACTCGGTTTGCCAGGCAGTTGGTCTCCAGTACAAATGTAAGTGATTGCCGGATCGTGATTAATGGCTTCCGTATACACAGTTTTGATGAAAGCCAAGTCCTTGACCATGGTGGCAGTATGAGGCAGTAATTCGCTAACCCATGCGCCATCGCCACCATTATCATACTTTTTAAAATTATAAATTGATGGTGCAACCGGAAAACGCGACTGACCGGAAGTCATAGTAGTCAACCGTTGCCCCATACGGATAGATTCAGGTAGATCAACATCAAACCAATCGGCCATTTTGGGTTTGTAATCAAACATGTCCAGCTGGGATGGTGCTCCAGACATGAACAGGTAAATCGCACGTTTGGCCTTAGGCGCAAAGTGAAGTGAACCCAAAGCCCCATTTGTGAACTGGGCTGAATCTGTCCCTTTATTAATTGCCCCGAAACTATATTCTGGCATCAGCGTTGCCAGCGCTGCTGCACCAAGCCCCATAGCTGCCTTACCAAAAAACTGTCTTCGCGTTTCAGTCGTCAGATACTCTTTAAGTGGATCCATTTATTTCTCCTTAGCCTTTGGTTAAAACTTCGTCAAGGTTCAAAAGCAAATTGGTTAACATCGTCCAGGCCGCCAATTCAGCCGGTACAAGCGCTTCGTCCGCTGGTAATTCTCCAATCTGAATTAACGATTGGGCCGCTTCCGGATTGGAATTGAACTCTTCCAGGTGAGTATGAAATGTACTCAATAACGCTTCGGCTTCCTGTTCGTCCGGTTGGCGGGCCGTTGCCAGCTCGAAGGCATAAGCCAGCCGATCCGTTTCTGTCTGCCCCCCTTCTTTTATTACCCGTTCCGCAAACGCTCTGGCTGCTTCCACATATTGTGGATCGTTCATCAGCATCAGTGCCTGCAGCGGTGTGTTGGTCCGTTCTCGCCTGACTGTACAGGCTTCCCGAGACGGTGCATCCAGAATATTCATTTGTGGTGGCGGTGACGTTCGTTTCCAGAAGGTGTACATACTGCGACGGTGGACCTTTTCCGCTCCTTCATCTTTAACAAAGC
>JYMV01016925.1_pt1 | contig 49625 bp, 45 predicted proteins | sample 338911 | NCBI WGS metagenome assembly JYMV01 (sample SAMN03354496, study PRJNA234377) | hydrothermal vent metagenome | biome: Deep sea; feature: Hydrothermal plumes at the Eastern Lau Spreading Center, Western Pacific Ocean; material: Seawater | place: Tonga | collected 2009 | depth 2000 m m | reverse complement strand
GCCGACCTGAAGTTTGCCGATTTCAGTTCTGCGAATGTTACTGGGGCTACATTCACCAGTTCATATTGGCACCAAACTGAATGGACTAATGGGGTCAAGTACGATTCAAATCAAGCGTGATAAATTCATTACAACGGACGTTGGGGTTTAGATCCTTGTGAACGCCTGAAGTAGAGGGCCCCCATGTATTCATTTTGAATAAGACGCTACCCATTCAATTACCGCGCTGGTCCATTCTGACATCTAGTGATTCAATCTCAAGACCAGGCATTGGACTAGCCATCATCGAAGATGCTTCAGCAACCTTTACTGGGTCATTGAAATGATGAGTTGCGTGAACTATCGCTTGAGCAGTAGTTACTGGGTCTTCTGACTTGAAGATTCCAGAGCCAACAAAAATCCCATCCATTCCCGTCTGCATCAACAATGCCGCATCCGCCGGAGTTGCAATCCCTCCAGCAGAAAAAGTGACAACAGGAAGCCGCCCCATTCGCTTGACATCCTCAAGAATCTCCTCAATTCCTGCGATGCATTCGTCAACTGTGCCGAACGGTGTGCTAGCCAGTTCAATAGCCAACTCGCTTTCATATTCTATTTTGAGAAAACCTTCAACAATCTGTTCAACCGCGAAGGAATGGTCCTCTTCATCGCACCTTTGGAGCCAGTCAATTTCTTGAGCTACTAATCTTGCGTGTTGCATCGCACAAACCACATTGCCAGTCCCAGCCTCGCCCTTTGTACGCATCATAGCAGCGCCCTCAAATATACGTCTAACAGCTTCACCTAGGTTGGTGCATCCGCAAACAAAAGGAATTGTGAAATCGTTTTTCGGGATGTGATAATATGGATCTGCTGGAGTCAATACCTCCGATTCATCCACCATATCAACACCAAGTGCTTCCAACACTCGAGCCTCTTCACTATGTCCAATTCGAGCCTTAGCCATAACGGGGATTGATGTGGTCTCAATTATTCCTCTGATAAGGTCGGGGTGACTCATTCGAGCTACACCACCATCAGCGCGGATATCAGATGGCACACGTTCTAGCGCCATCACCGACGTAGCACCGGCGTCTTCTGCAATCTGTGCTTGCTCTGGCGTTACAACATCCATTATGACGCCGCCTTCCTGCATTTTTGCGAATCCTCGCTTGAGCAGTTCTGTGCCGTGTCGCATCTCTGTCATGTCAATAGCCATGTGAACCAACTATTGCGGGTCGCCTCTCGCTCATCAATGTTAGTCCGTCTCAACGAAAGGAAAAATGACCTTTAACAAGCATTTTTGGAAAGGGAACTGAGTAATTGTTTGGCAGATTGAGATATTCATTGTAATGGGTGCTCTACGCCTTCTTCTCCAAGAACCCACTTCAAACATTTGATTACTCCTTGAAGTGCTTTGTAATTACGCGCCGCTTCTTTCATACCTTCTTTATCACCATTATCTCGGCATTCCTCAAACCAACCTTGCCATTCATCTCCGCGCTCCTCTGCAGTCTCAAGCATGTCCTCAATTTCATCCCATTGACGGTCGTAACTACGATGTGGGGCCTCGCTATCTTTCTGCATTGGAATGCCGCCGATAAATCCCTATATTTGAGTGTGATGCCGAACCGAACTAATACAACCCAATGTAGAGATGCATATTTTTGGGCGCTCGCTTGACTGTTTGATTTATCGTTCTACGAATGTTAATTGGTGGTGTGCACAATTTTGAGTATTTCCTTTACTATACTTTATGGGATCTAAAGACCTCTATCTAAAGTAAGATTGATCCAAAAATTGGCCTTTGATTTGTGAATGAAAAACCATCTGGTTTGATTCATTCAGATTTCTTGCTGCTACCACGGTTTCCTCGGCGTGCTAAAGTGGTTTTTCGCCCTTTTCTCCTATGGTTTGAACGACTACTATCTTCTGCGACACGTCCTGCAGTGCCCCCTAGGGATAGGGCCCCTGAACCCATCAAATTCGATACCAGATTATCAGCTAATTCCTCATCATCTTGTGGTGTACTGGTTGACTCATCAATTGATTTATTGTGAAGAGTTATCCATGAAGCTCTCTCATCTTTAAAACCCTGAAGTTCTTTACGAGCAGTAGTTACTTGGGTCATCAAATCATCAATTTTTTGATGTACAGCATCTGCATCCTTGCGGCATTTCACAAATGAATCGTGAAGTCTGTCTCCTTCAGACTTAAGAAAATCTCGTTCGTCAAATTTTGGTTTTACTTCTTCCCATATTTTGTCTGCTTCTTTATTGAATGCTACCATTTGCTTGTGTTCTTCATCTGCTTCTGCTTTGAGTTGCTCAATAGAACCTTCAAGGTCATTAATATCTATCTTTATTCGCATCTCAGTCTGAACTTGAGGTTCAAGTTCTTTGATTTCATTTTTCAATGACTTCAATTTCTTATGAAGACGGTTTTCTGCATCTAATTTTAAAGTTCCATCTCTTTCTAATCTGAATTCAATTTGTTCTACTTCAGAACTTTTCTCTGAAAGTTGTAAAATCACTGATTTATCCCTATTTGATTTTGTTGATTTAGAACGGGAAAAGAGGTTTCGTAATTGTTCTTGAATTGCATCTCTTCGAGCTTGGTGAATTTTCGCCTTAACTCTGACTTCTTTCTGAGATTCTAAAATTTCTTTAATTTCATCACGTAAAGAGCCATATTGCTTCTGAACAGCGTCTCTTTTATCGGCGTTAGTACGAGCGGATTCGTTGTGAGTGCGTCTTTGGTCTGAGAGCTTTCTCATCTTTGCTTCCATTGCTTGAAGCAGTTCTCGAACCCCATCCTGTTCAGGGTCGGCCTCTTCGTCCTCTCGTGCCATCGGCATCGCCGACTCATCAATCCCATATCAAGTAGTCTTTGCTTACAAGTTAGTCAGTCCGTACTAATATACGAGATTGAAGAGTGTTTGAAAGTCGTATATTTACCCCATTAACCAACCATTCATCTCCATTATTAACAATCACTGAACCGACACTTACACCCATGTCGGAAAGGGTCCTTACATCCATCCCGTCAACAATAACTAACTCTACTTTTGCCTGGCTATTTACAGGTAAAGAAGAAAGAGGTAACAAGACGCCTTCGATATCGCTCTTAATCGTTCTATTAGCAGAAGGTATTTCTTCGCCATCAACAGTGTGGCTAGGGTAGCCTAGCAAACGGTCTATAGCAGATTCTAAATCATCTGTCAAAGCGTGCTCTAGGCGACAAGCGACATCTTTTACATCCCCTCTGAAATCCAACATTTGAATCAAAAACACTTCCATTAATGCTTCTCTTCGCTTAACGCGGCTGGCCGCATCAATGCCTTGTTGAGTTAATGTTACACCTTTGTATGGTACATAGTCAACGAATCCTTTACGCCCAAGCCGTTTCAGCATCTCACTTGCACTTGGGGCTGATACATTCATCTCATCCGCAATTCGGCTCGTGCGAATCGGCTCATTACTATCTATTAGGTGAATTTCAAAGAGTTTTTTGAGATACATCTCTTGATCTTCTTGAATAGGAATCGACATATTATGACCTCACTGTTTTTCAGCCATGAATTTTGTTTCACACCGTGGACACTTGGCGGTAATTGGTCGCCTGTCATAAGGCACTTTTAATCTCTGTCCGCAGGATGGGCAGCGTATTTCATCACCCTTTGAAATCGATGACATCGTTGTTGATGACGTTGATGGCTTACCTTTCTTTTTCCCAACTTGTAGCGGTTTTGTGAATGTTGGTGTAGAAACTGTGGCACTTTTCTTCTTCAATTCGCGGTTAGATGATTCTGTGGTTTCTGAATCAACCACTTGCTCAATATCTTCATCATCTTTGGTTAATTTTTCTGGCTCTGGTTCAGGAATTTCAACCGGAGTTACTGGGAACACATGTGTACATGCTGGGCACCGTGCTTGGCCATCATAATCGTTCGGCACCCGTAGCGTCATGCCACACGATGGACAACCAACCTCCTGTTTACCAGTAGGATTCAACCTCTCCTGTCTAACCTTTTTCGCGTCTTCTTTAGCCCTCGCTCTCGCATCCCGCCTTTGTGAACGAAGTTGTTTCTTTTCATCTGGATCTTCTCCTTGCCATACAAATACGAATCGAGCAACTGCAGAGATGACTATTCCGGCTATTGCCCCATAAATGATGGCTGCCCAAGGAATATCAAATGAGTCAGAAATTGTTGGGGCTTTGGATGGATATGATTTCGTTGTTATTGTTTGGCTTCCACCACTTCGCCATTCAAGGTGTAGACTTACAGATGACCCCTCAGGCCAATCGTCAACACTAATCTCACCAGATTCGCTATCTCCTGCTTCTACTAATGGTGCTGAGGCCTGCCAAAGAATTTCATTCGTTGAAGATACTTTGAGCACAAGTACACCACCTGCGATATTGTCACTACCGGCATTTGACAAGGTGTAGGCAATGGTCGCAGACTCACCATTTACTGGGACGGCAGGATTTGATATTCCTAAGATTGCACTTGGCTGAACATCTGGTTCACTCACTGAACGTGTGGAGTTCATCTGTGATAACTGAGCTGGCATCCAATCAGTAACAGCCAATGAAAGCCAAATCTGGTCGGCCTCCTGAGGTTCACCCAAATCAAAGGTAAGAGAACGTTGACCTGGCGCCAGTTCAACATCAGTATCTATTACCGTTACAGAATCATCACCATTAGAGTGACCAACCTGAACTCTAACAGTACGGGAGCGACCTTCGGACAATTGTAAGTCAATCTCAGCGACCAAACCATCAGAAGTAGTCCAGTCAACAGATGTAACTTCACCTTGCAATTGTTGTGAGGGTGAAACTTGAACCTCAACCTGCCCTGAAAGATTCTCATCAACTAAACCATCTTCACTGATTACAGCCCAAGTCAGAATTCTACTTCCAGCACTCCCTTGAAGCGTGTGCCTAACATCTAATTGCAAACTATTGCCAACCGAAAATTGCCTCGACAATCCTTCAGATGAACTTGAAGAATCACTTATTGACAGCTTTGCATTACCTTGGAAATCCCCGCCATTGTGGGCGATTAGTGTTGCTTGTAAGTCATCACCGACATGGAAATTAGTCCCAACGATAGCCAAACCAGCACTCCCCGCAGTAGAGAAGTGTGCTGCGTCCATATCGTAAGTGTGTGAAAAACTGGTTACAGAATCATCGTGAAGTCTAGCAGTTGTAAGTACTGAGCAATCCAATGCACCAGGCCGGACCGAAAGTGGAAATTGTCGTGATTGGCCCTCACCTTGATTTACAAAGAAAGATTCACTGAATACCACCGAATTAGAAAATGTACATTGTAGTTCTCCTATCCATGCCAATTCACCAGAATTGCTCAAGTTCACTGTCCAAATAACCTGCTGACCTAACTGAGGGGTTGAATTATCAACGTTTGCAATAATTTCTAATCTCGGTAACGGAGGTGGGCCTACAGACATATCGTGAGTTGTCACTTGCCCTGATAAATTTACTTTCAGCGATGTTGAATTACTCTCAAATAATTGCGGTATTGAAAAGTTGACCGATGTTGAAGATTGAGGAGATATGGTCAGATTTTGAAAAAGATAAGATTCATCATCAATAGCAAATCCTATGCTACCATTGAAGTCAACCTCGCCTGAGTTGGTTACTGGGACTTCTGCCCAACCAATATCTCCATCCCTAAATGAGGAATTCCCGCTAGCTTCACCACTGGTTGGGTTAACTGGAATGATCTGCCATTGACTAGTCTCGCTGACTTGTGCATTGGCTGGCGCTAATCTCTTGACAAATTGACTGATTAGGTCTGTGTGGTTGGCAAATGGAGTTCCGACCTCACCAAAGAGTTGTAAATTCAGTGTGTACTGGCCAATAGCGAGTTGGGAAATATTGAATTGAATGGTAGTAATTTCGTCTGAGGTGAGATTAAGTGAAACATTATCACTAACGATTATTGTGCTCTCTCCTTCAATGAGTGTCATGTTTATTGCTCCCACAGAAGCAATATCGTGAGATTTGACATCGATGGATATATTCACGTCACCTGCTCCTTCTTCTAAATTGCCAACTACAACGAGAGTTGTTGTGTCTAATAGTAATCCTGACCCAGTGGCTGAAACCACAGAAAGAAGGGGGATCACGAGAAACAGAACACACATACTTGCGAAAGTCTGGCGGACATAGGAGGCCCTCATCGTTAATGCCTGCCCCAAGACGGTTGAATGACCTTTACTATCCTACGGATAGGAAAACCTCACCTTTATGAGAGATAGTTGGGTGGGCGGCTTGCCTATGGATGTCAATACACTACTTGCCATGACTCCAGAGGAAGTGGCACAAGCGATAATCGCCCGGCGTCACGAATTGGGTGATACTCTTCCAAATATTGTTCGCGACAGAAAACAAGAACTTGACCAACTTAACCCACTAGTAGAATCAGCGCTGAAAGAAAGGGATAAAGCGACCGATGAAGTTTCAAATTTGAAAGAAAAGAGGGATTTTCTGCAATCAGAAGCAAAAGAACTACGGAAGAAACTTACGAGCCTTCGTGAAACTTTGATAGAAGAGAAGAAACTCAAAAATCCAAACCCAGGTTGGGCAAAGGAAAAACTTGCCCAAAAGTTAGCAGAAATTGATGAGAAGGTTGAGACCTCTGCTCTTGATTTGAATAGTGAAAGAAAATTACTACGGCAAATGCGAGAACTTACTCGTTCTCATGAAGAATGGGTCACACAACGGCTTGATTCCAACCCCGAATTGAAAGAATATCGAGAGGGTTGGCAAAATCATCGACAATTACTCGAAGATGCCGATGCAGCGCACGAAAAACTTGTAGGTTTGGCAGAGATAAGTGGTGAACACCACACAAAGTATGCTGAACATAAGGAAGTACAGCGTGAAGCACAAAGTCAACTAAACCGTTCTAAATCTCTCCTATCATCTGTTGATGACATAGTTAGTTACTGGAATCACCGAATTGAACATGGATTTGAAGACCTAAAGGATGGAACTGGGGATTTGATGGCAGCTAGTCGCATGGTTTCAGAAGGAAAGCCATCAAGTATGCCACAAAGACCTGCTGTTGAGAACCGTGGAGGTGAGGAAGAATGAGTCAGAAATCTAATTCCAAGCCTAAAAAAGAATCACACGGTGATAATAAACGGAAGTCAAAGAGAAGTGGAAAGGGTAAAAAATCAAGTCGTAAAGATTTCTTTGAAGATTTGAGAGAACTTGAAACTCATGAAATTGAAGATATGCTGAGTGATAATAAATCTTCAGCAAGATCGATGGAATCGCAACTTGAATCTTTAGAAAGTGAGCGGAAATCATTGATTTCAACAGTGCAAGTACTCCGCACTGCTCTGTATAATTCGGGAGGAGTTTCTAAAGAGCGGCGAGAATTGTTGAATGCGTTACGCGAACGGAATAAACAAATAAATGCGGCAAAGGCAGTTCGTGATGATATCAACGTGCGTATTTCACCCCCATTGAACTTAATCGAAAGATTACTCAAGCGAACTTGGCGTGATTTGACAACTATCCGCGAAGACCCTAGCCGTGCACCCAATCTAGCCAATGAAACTCAAAAGTTTTCATTCTTCTTTGAATTGAAGATAATGCACAAACTAAAGGTTCAGTCAGATACATCGCACCAGCAGTTCGTAGAGTTGATTAGACTACAAAAAGACACCATCAAGAAACTTGATAGCTTACAAGATGAATCAAGTGGAATTGCTGCAAAAGCAGCCGATGAGAATCCTCGATTATCAGGTACAAAAATAAGCAGAAAAGAAGAGAAAGATCTCAATAACCGCATTGAAAAGATGCTTGAGGCTATTCGTAGCCAGCGTTTTCAATTACGCCGGACTAAGCGAGAGGTTGGCCGTCTTGAATCCTTCAGTAGAATTCGCAAGGATGATGAAAGCCGTGGCAGGAAGGTTCGAAAGCGAATCAACACCCTCAGGGAACACGCAATGAGCGGTGGATCACTATCAATGGAAGATATGGCTAGAATCCTAGAGACTGGGGGCCTATCACAACTTCAAGGCTCAGACTCTAAAAAGACATCAAGGAAAAAGAAAAGTGATTCACGTAGAGGGGGTAGAAGTAAAACTCAACCTCGTCGAGGAGTAGCTCGTTCACATCAGAGACGAGAAGATTAAGCATTAGTTTGCGCACCTTGTTTATTGACCTCTTGGGTCCACCCAAGTATTGTGAAGGCAGCAATAGTCGGCGAAGTCGCGGCGATTGAAGGTGTGTCTTGGTGTGCAATATCGTCAATAGAGGGTTTCATCCATGAAGTTGAGGGAGCTCCAGCAATGTTCCTAGAAGGAATCGGGTCATTAGTCCCATCAATACTCAATACTGCAAGTATATTGCTCTCTAATATTGAATTAGGGAAACCAAGAATCGTTACTTTGAATGGGGTAGATGGGATTCTAGTCGTTGCAACAATCAACGATTCTTACTCTATTGTTTGTAAAACAAAGAAAGGTGCAAATCTTGGAATGGTACGTAAACAGATTGAAATTGCATGTGAAAACTTGCTACCACTGCTCTAGATATTTCTACAAGATAGAAAGAGAATAGTTTGAACTATAATTCAATATTATCTCAAGTTAGTACTTCGTCTAGACGATCTTGTTCAACAGCATTTCTTAGTTCCATAGCGATTCTTCGTCCGCTACTCATTGGCTTTCGCCATGTTGAATTCCCATAAGGATGACCTACACTCATATGCACATTGGTCCCCCCTCCAACACGGGGGGCAACATCGTAGATTGAATAATTCATGTCTTTATCAATACAAGTTTGCAAACAAAATGGACCAATAATTCCTGGGTCGTAATGTTCCTTACTAGCCGTAATGAATTTTTCACCCAATGCAAAAGCCTCCTCAAGTAAACTCTCCCTAATGGTGGCTGTGTTATGACCTACTACAGTCATCTCTGGTATTTGCTGATGGATTGGCATGGTCATTTGCTGTGGTGCTGGAAGTCTGACATGACCATCTAAACTTGATTCGAATCTCCAATCAACACCTAGTAATTCTAGTTTTGACATCTCCTCTTCTAATGGACTATAGAAAAAATTGAGATTGAATACAGGACCAATTACATAGCGCTCAATACGAGCACCTGCTAAACTTGCTTCATCTATCACGCCTTGTTGAAGAAGGGCTTCTGATTTTTCTTTGTACTCTGAAAAAGAGGCACAAGTGAAAAATCCTCGCTCAAGAATCTTTTCTGCATGATGTAACTTCACAATTACCAAGCAATCGATATCTTCTGGATTTTCAATTGCTTCGGGGTAAGGTAATCCAGCTTTATCAAGAATCCAATAGTAATCCTGTTCTTCTGTTCGCTCTTCCATTCGAAGCATGTTTCGGCTGCCAAACATTGGCACTCGGAAATCGTTCTCAATTTGTTCCATGCCACAATAAGATGTGAATGAGCGATTTGGGATGTAAACCACATTTCTGTCCCTCATTACTTGTTGAAAAGAAGGCTGTAACACTTCATCAAAGCGGTCAAGGACAATTGCCTTGTCAACCATCCCTCGGATAACTCGTCCAGATTGGTTGCGTACGGTCTTGAAATATTCTGAGTAGGTCTTCTCCCGACCCTTTTGACAGTAGGCGACAGTTGGGAATCCTTCTTCAATCGCCCCATCGCAAATATCCAATGCAGAATGGCTTGCTGTCATTCCGATACGTAACTTCATACGATCATAATTGTCTAATATTTCGGAAATATCAGAGGATTCAATCAAATTTCACACCCCTAGTTAATCTTCACGTCTCATAGTCATCAATTGTTCAGTAGACAACGTTTTTCCAGCCATCAAAGCACTCATCAAATCGACATTTGCAGGAAGTGCATCGGCCTTGGAAGGTTGGACCCCATCAGCACGGTCTTGGGCTGCTTTAAGCAGATGTCTTGAACTCCAAATGCAACGCATTGCGACAATGTAGTATTGATGTTCTCGGTCTGCTTCTACTTTGGCAGCAACAAAAGCCCGGTGTGCCAATTCATGCTCATCATTTAATCGACGAGTCTCATCGTTTAATTTGCCCATTAAATCATGGGCGGCTTGAGCAGCTTCTGCTGCAGCAATAACCCTACTATGAGCAGCATCACAAGAAACTCGTAATGCATCAAGTTCACTATTTTCATCGCTACCACCGGCTGGTTTTCTTTTCTCTTCAGCAACTCGTAATTGATTTTTTAATAAATTTATTTGCTCTAGGAATTTCTTATCATTAATCTTCCCAATCATATGATCCATTTCTAATTTATTCATTTTTTTCCGAATGAATTCAGGACTATCTCCCCCTCGGCGTTGGCCTTTGTTTTCTGCATCAGCACCATGGATTTTAATTCTAAGGGTGTTGAATTCCTTGTTTGCCGTTTCTCGCTCAGACTTTGCCTCACGCACCATGGTGTTCTCTTTATCGCGGACAGTGCGCTGACGCTCAATCTCATCATAGATCTCACGCTTTTGGCCGTTTACCTGTTCACGACGCGATTTATTTTCAACAACTTTTGCGTTGAATTCGTCACGCTGTGCTTGATGTTTTGTGATGAAATATTCTGTACTGGAAACGATATCTTTCAATGCCGACTGCATCAACCACCATCTCCCAATCTCATTCTCACGGCCCATAGGGCCGGTACTTCGCAACCCTTCCACTAAGGTGGGGCATTTAACCACTATGATTTGCACGGCCGAGGGTGTTAATCTGAATAGACGCTGATAATCAGTAATTACTTTCAACAACAATAAATACAGGTTACAAAATCGCCATAGCGGGAATCATGTATATTGGCGGCATTGCAGGAATGGAGCGGGTAATTAGTCGAGACGCGGAACCACCATACCTGAGTCTTCTCACAGGGCCACCTGGCTCGATGAAAACAAGTTTTGCTCTGTCCATAATATCTAATCACTTGCGAAGAACTGGGGGCTTCGGATTATATTGTACAGTTGAAGAATCTGTTGACAGTCTACTGAGAACATGTAATTCAATGGGATTAGAGTTACCCCCTAATCTTCAAATCACCGATTTGACAGAATTAAGGAAAGAAAACGAAGCGATGGATTATCTAAAATTTACTCGCAGAATGATCCAACACTTCAAACAAGAAAGAGGGGACCAATTCTCTGTATTTGTTTTAGACAGCCTAGGAGCTATTTACAGCCTAACTAGCGTTAATAAGGAAATGAGGAAGAAGATGTTCGGATTCTTTGATTTCCTTAGGTCACAAGGCTTGTACACCATTATTATCACAGAAAGGCAGACTGGAGAATTTGCTGAACTTCAGGGTAATGAGGGATTCATTGCAGATGGAATTATCAATCTTGGATTAGACAGAAGAAATGGTAAAATTGTTAGAACAATGCAAATAGAAAAGATGAGGCATTTACGTCATAGCATGGAAAAGCAAGCAATTGACATAACTGCTGGCGGAGTGACTATCTTAGGACCTCTATTTGACTAACTAAAATACGTTTTTTCCTACGCTTTCATCCCGATTGGGGTAAATTGAGTATTTCACCACTTAATCCGTGAACAATCATCCATCCGTTTCCGGGGAAATCCACTTGCCAACCAGGTATCAATATAGGAGATGAGGTCATCTCTGCTACCTTTTCTTCAATTCTCCACCAATGTAGAATGCTTCCCTGAACTTCTCCTCCAGCAGCTGATTGACTTACTCTCCAGTGTCTCCTCTCTTCGCATACCGAAGGTAGTTCTGAACGGACCATTTCGATGGTCTTCCAGGACGTAGGAGAAATCTGCTCAAGTTGGGGTACAAAGGGCAGTGGTTCTGCATCACCCATTCTTGTCAATTGAGAGGAAAAGGGGTCTTCAAGGAGGGTCCAACGATGTTTTTCTTTGTTGCCTTCAGGTCCAAGTAAGTGGCCATCAATATGCCAACTCCTACCTTCAAGGAGGATTGGTCGCACTTGCAACCTTTCATAGCCGCGTTGTGATAGCCATTCAGTTAGTTTGACTTTTGGTTTTATTGCCGTGGCATCTGGTGGCGGTGGTTTAGATTTTTCAGCTCTATTTGAAATCCCACCGATAGAAGGGGAGGCAGGCGTTTCATCAAGTTGTAATCTTATTCGCCCCGCAAGAATTGCTTGACCTAGCCAATTAGAAAGTTCTTCTGAACCCCACAGCACCAGACCAATTCTGTTGGGTCCTGTTGTTCGGTCTAAGTCAATCAATTTCCTCTCTGAGACAAGCCAGTGAGAACCATCTGGAGCGTCAACCATCCACCGCTCTAATTCCATTCTGTCAATTGGTGCCCACCCTGGTTGAGCATGCCAAACGTGAGTCCCCACATCAACTGGGCAACCAGCATTAGAGTTAGATATAGACTCAATTATTCCTAAACAATTTATTCCAGGTGTTCTAGAAATGATGGAAATAGACTTTACCCCAATACCAAGTTCCTTGAGAATGGCTGGTAGAGAAACGGTCATTGAGGCTCGGCTACTTCATGGGCACATCAATGCTCTCCTCTATGTTGGCCCTAAAGGGCCAGATTCTGAGGTTTAGCGAATTAGCGAAATCAATCAATATTGCTTCGTAATGAGAGCAAATCGCTACTACCAGCATCAACCACACAAATTGTACTCACATGGAAGGGCTTTGCACAAGCAGCACCTAGTTCTCTGTTCACCATTGACACCCTGTGAATTGGTATATCGGGGTGACTAGAGTGTAGTTCTTCGATGTAATCTAACGGACAGTTCGCCGCTAAAATAACTAATTTCGCTTCTCCATGGGCACATGCCGCTACAGTCTGGTTTTGACCAAATAACAAGGTCCCATTGTTAATTGCAGTTTTCAATTGTTTTACTATATCCATTTTTATTCCTCCATACTCCACATTTGTATCTCATGGTGGGATTTAGATTATTCCTCATCTGGGATGTAGAATAGTTCCACACTTCCAGTTCCAAGTGCAACAGGTTGCCCAACAATAATGTTCTCGGCAACTCCAGCTAATTCGTCTTGTTCGCCGATAATACCAGCCCTTAGAAGATGATTGACTGTTACTTCGAAAGCAGCACGGGCCAAAATACTGTGTTTGTTTCCTGATACACCGTGGCGCCCAATTGCTCGGACTTCACCTTCGCTAGTCATTACATCTGCTACAGTAATCAAGTGTCTAACATCAACATCCAATCTTGCATCTTGTAATGTCAAGATTAACTCGTTGATTATTGCTTGGCGAGCCGCTTCAACTCCGAGATATTGGTGAATCTCGGTGATGTTGTTAGTGTATGTTCGGGCACGGTCAATTCCTTCAAATTCACTTACTGCCGCTAGATTACTTCCAATGGTTGCTATGTAAAATTCACCTGTTACAGCATCTTTTTGAGTATTAGCACGCTGAATATCAGTTACACCTTTCAAACGTAATTCCTTAACTTTCTCTTCTAAAGCCAAGAGTTCAGTATAGTTAGGCGTTACATCGTCACTTTCCTTCTTACGACCAGGAATAATTGTCAACAACTTTGGTCGGACATCGTTATCAGCCTCAATGAAAAGGCGAAGGCGACGAGTAAGAATCTCTTTGACTTCAACGGGTTTAACTCCTTTCTGCTTCATGTTACCTGGAATCAATTTTAGAGTGATTCTACGCTGAGTGACATCAGTCTCAATGACAGCTATGTCTTTTGCATCAGTAATTTCAAGAGATGCTGCAAGGTTACGAACTTTCTTTTCATCATGTTTCAATTTGTCATCTAAGTGAATTCTCATGGTTGGTGTGGATGATTTCTTTCTAGCATCAACAATCTCAATGATTCTAGGTAGACCTTGAGTGACGTTCACTGTTGCTACACCCGCATAATGGAAAGTACGCATGGTCATTTGTGTACCTGGTTCCCCAATGGATTGGGCAGTAAGAATTCCAACTGCTTCAAATGGATCAACACCAGTTGACTCAGCAGCTGTGTCAGCTCCTTGGATGATAGATAACGCTTGCTTTGCTGTCAACTTCTGCCTGCCGCGTCGTTCTATTTCGTCTGCTAAATTACTTAGAACACGTTTCGATAGAGTTGAACCCTCTTTTTCGGCTGCATTGGACAAAGCAGTAAAAATGCTTGAAGAATTTAGGCCCTCTATCAATTGCTTCATTTTCATTTCAGGGTCAAACTGTTCAAGTTCTTGCTGAACCTTGACTCTTCTCTTGGCTGCACGTCGACGTACTACAGTAGTGCTAGTGGTTGAGGCAGAAGAAGCACGGGTGCGCTTTCCAAATTTCTGAATTACCTGAGATAACTTATCTGCTTCATCGGACGACAGACCACAAATCTTTGCGATTTCACCTTGTGATAATATCTTTACATCATCCCATTTGCGACCATCTGCAAGATTGTGAGCATAATCCTCAGGAATACCCATATCCATGAGTTTCTTCTTGGTTGCTGACTTTACTACCATTATTTCTCACCTCCTAATACATTATCAAGAACATCTCTGATGTTAATTGCAGAACCTCTGATACTACGAGTTGGATCGGTTCCATCTTCACCATAACTGAATTGAATAACTCTGTCTGCAGTATTTCGTACAGAGCGATGAGAGTCCCCATGGACCTTCAAATCATCCATTGCATTGATGAGACGGCGTTGCATATATCCTGATTTGCTGGTACGAACTGCAGTATCAACAAGAGATTCTCTTCCTGATACAGATAGCATGAAGAACTCAGTTGGCTCAAGTCCTTTCTTGAATGAGGATTGTACGAATCCTTTCTCCTTAGCACCCTTTGCATTTCTCTCAAAGTGTGACAATACTCTATCCTTGTAACCACGTTCAAGACGCTGGCCACGAACTCGAGTCTGACCAATTGAACCGGCCATCATTGAAAGGTTGTCCATAGAACCACGAGCCCCTGATACTGCCATCATTACAGCAGCATTGTCACTCGCTAGGTGTTCCTTAGCAATTTCACCAGTCCTTGACCTTGACTGGTCAAGAATCTGCATAATATCTTCTTCAAGTGTCTCTAGTGGTGTGCGGCCCGGTCTTGCCTCGTAACCTCTTCCATTCTTACCGTACAATTCGAGTTTACCATCTACATCTGCAACAGCTGTTGAATTAATATCAGTGATTTCTATGCGTGCTGCTGGAGGAAGGTCCTCATCATCAATTCCAGTAGTGAATCCTATGGCAGTACACATTCCTATAGTTAGTTGACACAATTCATTGAGGAACTGTGCTCCTCGTGTGCTTCCATGGATTTGGAGAACTGCGTCAAGCAGTTTACCATCCTCTGCACCAATTCCAGTCTTGTCAATAGTTCCTGACATTATTTGACCATCAATGACTTTAACGTGATCGTTGCTTCGACTCTTGTAATCGAGATTAATTCCTGAAGGTATAATCAAATTTAGGAGTTCACGGCCATTGTAACCAATTTCACCGTTCTCATCCTTTACTTCCTTTGGCAAGTCTCCCGTCCAGTTGATTTTACTTAGGATTTCAAAGGATAAGTTCTTTGGAACTACTTTATCACCATTGGTCAAAAGGTATGCACCAGAAATATGGTCGTGGATACCGCCAATAACTGCGCCACCATATCGTGGACTGAGAATATTTTCTTGTACCCGCATCAATACCTTAGCTTCAGCACGAGCCTCTTCGGACTGAATAATGTGTAGATTCATTTCATCACCATCGAAATCAGCGTTGTACGGTGTACAAACTGACAGATTGAAACGGAATGTTTTACCTTGCATTACTCTGACTTCGTGAACCATCATTGACATTCGATGCAACGATGGTTGTCGGTTGAAAATTACTACATCCCCGTCAATCAAATGGCGCTCCACTACCATTCCCGGCTTAGGGCTACCATCCAAATCAATGGTCGCTAGTCGATCTTCTACCTGAGTTCTTTCTTCATCATCCTCATCCCATGGTGAACCACAGTGTGGGCAAATAACATCCAAGTGTTCTGGAAATTTTGTGCCTTCAGGGTTCTCTTGCTCCCACCTCCAGCGATTGTGGATGATAGTACGAGGGTCATCTTCAGGAAGTTGATTCCCATTATCATCTTCTCCACGTAAATTTAAAATTGTTGATTCTAGGTCAGCTACCCAGTTCTCTTGTAATCCTTCAATTGTACGACGATTCTCCTTCTTAATGACCAGACCTGGTAGGAAATTAGGTGCTCTTAACACTTCGTTGAGGTCTTCAGCCATGCCTTCGTATGGCTCGTCACGATCTGGGTCTCCACCATCACAAGTTGGATTCATACAACGGAAACCAGACCAAATAAACTTGGTTCTATCAGTGATTCTCACACGGTGAGTGTCACCGCGAACAATATAATTCACACCAGGGTGGTTATCTGGCCCACGCAAAATCATCTCACGCAGTTGTTCACGGTTTCGCTTGGTGACACGAATTGGCACCGTCAAATCCTTAGCAGACATCTCTGGTACACCGACTTCGTTGATACCTAGGAATGGATCTGGTGAAATCACTGAACGTGCACAGAAGTTAACACGCTTACCTGAGAGGTTGCTGCGGAATCTTCCTTCCTTACCTTTCAGTCTCTGTGTGAGTGTTTTGAGTGGTCGCCCGCTTCGGTGTCGTGCTGGTGGGACACCACTAGTTTGATTGTCAAAGTAGGTTGTAATGTGATATTGGAGAAGTTCCCAAAGATCTTCGACGATTAGTTGTGGTGCACCTTGATCACGGTTTTCTCGCAAACGCTGATTGATTCTCAACACGTCTACAAGTTTGTGAGTTAAGTCGTCTTCTGAACGGTCCCCACTCTCAAGTGTAATAGATGGTCGGACGGTAATTGGCGGAACTGGTAAAACTCTCATTACTACCCACTCAGGACGGTTAGTTTCCTTGTCCATACCGATGTAAATGAGGTCATCTGAGGGAATACCCTCAAGCCATTCACGAATATCTCTAGCATTCAGTTTGTGCTCACTCTTGTCCTCTTTCTTTTCTTTGAAAGTGGTAGGCTTCTCAAGTAGAACTTTTCCTTGTTCACTACCACAGTGCATGCAAACCATTCGCTTTTTGCTACAACAAATTTTCTCAATATCCTTGATAATTTTCTTCAATTCGGGAGAACCTGGGCCGTGTTTCTGCATAATGTCCAAAACTCTATTTCGATAGAAATCTTGCTCTGAAAGTTCACTATCAACGGGGTGAGTTCCGGGGGTCTCGTGAAGAAGCGCTCGGTAACACTTGTTGCAAGTGGTTTTCAGTGCTGTCTTGATGAGGGGAGTGAATCCAGTATGAATTACAGGTAATTCGAGTTGAATGTGACCAAAGTGGCTTGGACACTCGTCATGTTTATTCCCACATGTTTCACAGCGAATACCTTGCTCAATTACACCCATTTGTGGGTCCATTAGACCTTGATGGTATGCGTGGCCATCATCTTTGTAGGTATCAGCAGTCTTGACTTCTACTGCACTAAGTCGACGGATTTCATTTGGAGCCATTAAGCCGAATTTGATTGAAGCAATGCGCTTTGGAATCTTTGATGCATCTAGTTTTTTAGCCATTCAAATCACTTCCTGTCCTCCAATTGAAGTCGCATAGCGACCCCAAGGGATTTCATTTCATCTAGTAACAACTTGAATGCGTACGAGGTCTCAACCAAATGAACTTCTGCACTCTCTCCATGTACTGGGCTGACATAACAGCGACGGCGGTTATCCCAGTAAGCAATGTGTCCACTCTCGGCACAAACTGGCAAAGTAACACCGTCAGATTCGTCAAGTAATCGGTCTTTGATGACCATTGAAGCACCGTGTGCAATAAGACAGTCTCTTTCCATCTCTCCGAATCGTAGCCCACCTTGTCGAGCTCGCCCTTCAGTAGGCTGTCGAGTTAGAATTTGTACTCTACCACGACTACGAGCGTGAATTTTACTGCTAACCATGTGGTGCAGCTTCTGATAATAGATACAACCAACGAAGATGTTGGATGGATACTCCTCACCTGTTTCTCCGTTTATCATGCGTTCTCTTCCTGTGTGCTGGAATCCGTTACGCAGCAAACCTTCTCTGAGAGCAGTCTCTTTTTCACCTGAGAATGCTGAGGCATCGATAAATCGGCTTTCCATTGCTCCTACTTTCCCACCAATCATCTCTAGAATGTGAGCGACTGTCATACGGCTAGGAATCGCGTGAGGGTTGATAATTAGATCTGGCACCACTCCATCAACAGTGAATGGCATGTCTTCTTGATCAACCAAGCGTCCAACAACACCCTTCTGTCCGTGTCGAGATGAAAATTTGTCACCTAATTCCGGGATACGGTGTTGGCGTAGGACGATTCTGACTAAACGGCCAGCATCCAAACTCTCAGTTACGAACAAATGGTCAACATGACCACTCTCACCATGCCTTACATGCATGCTTGATTCTTGGCGATATTGTCCCATCATGAAAGCACCGTGTCCTTCTTCAAGGAATCTTGGTGGACTTGTTTTCCCTACTAACACAGCAGGGTCATCATCTCTCTTTCCAGAAAGCATAGTCTCAGGGTGAGGTAATCCATCGTACTCTAAGTGAGCGTACTCTTTACTGTCCTTACGTCCTTTGACTTCATCTTGCCCAGCACCTGGAATTTGAATCTCCTCTTCCTGGCCTCCGGGGAATCTCTTACGCTCAGCATTGTATGTTCTAACGAAACTTGAACGACCAAGGGCTCTCTCAATTGATGCACGATTCATGATGACCGCGTCTTGCATATTGTAGCCATGATGACTTAGAATTGCAACGATGTAATTTTGGCCACCTGGACGGGCCACGAAGTTTGTTGATTCCATAGATTGAGTTTGCACGATGGATCGTTGTGGATAGTCAAGAATGTGCATTCGTGTGTCTGGGCGTACGCGGTGATTACTCGCTGGTAGGCCAAGAGATTGCTTGACCATCGCTGTTCCACCAGTAACACGAGGTGTTGAGTTATGTTCAGGGAACGGAACTAGGCTAGCACAAACACCCAAAATCAACTGAGGGTCAATTTCAACGTGAGTATAGACTAGGACATCTCCAGATTTCTTTTCTTTGCGACGAAGTTTATCAACATCTTCTTGGAAATAGTTTAGTGGGCAAGTGAATTTCTCAGTAACCCATGTACCGTTTGATAACTGAATTTCGGCCTCTAATTCGGCTTCTGTAATATCAAAATCACCTAGGTTCGTCCAGGTAACTTTAGCTGGGTTGATTGGGCGTTGATGTTTTGGTGAAAGGGTTGGGAGGTCGTAAGATCGGGGTGCCACTAGAAGGTCTTCTTCCTCTTCTGCATCCACCCACTCAACTATTCCTTCATTCACGAGGTCTTTGAAATTCATCTCACGATCTGCGAGAGCAACCAAGTGCTCCTTTGCTAAGGTAAGAGTGCCACTTTCAAGAACCAATAATGGGCGGAGAATTCGTCCTTTATCTGTATTGATGAAGATATCACGATTTACTGAATCGTGGCGGATGCTCACTTCAGAGCGGATCCTACCATTTCTTCTGCGACGCTTGAAATGAGTAACCAAGCGATGAGGATTCTTATGCAAACCAAAGATATCACCGTTCACGTGAATACGTGAACCTGATGACCAATCCTCTGGCTCAATAACATTAGCTTCTTTGAGTAATTCTTTGACATCGTCTTCAGAAACTGCTTCAGATACGTCAATCATTTGTGCTGCGTTCTTCACCAAACCACAGTTCTGACCCTCAGGGGTTTCGTTAGGACAAAGTCGTCCCCACTGTGTAGGGTGAAGATCTCGAGCCTCGAAATGAGGTTGGCTTCTAACAAGTGGGCTAGTCACACGGCGCATATGGGATAGAGCCGAAATGAAAGTGGTTCGGTCAAGCAGTTGGCTGACACCAGTTCTGCCACCTACCCAGTTTCCGGTAGCAAGTGCGTGCATGATTTTTGAAGTTAGGACATCAGGTCGTAGACAACTATTGATTTTTAATTCGCGCTTTCGATTATGATGGCGCTCAAGTTGGTACTTGAGGTCACGAGCTAGTTGAGTCATGCTGACACGGAATAAATCTTCAATTAAATCCCCAGCAAGACGGACGCGCTTGTTTGCGTAGTGGTCCTTGTCATTTGGCTTACCTTGAGTAATTGCCATTTCCAAAACTTGGCGAACAATTCGACCAAGGAAAACCGCTTTCTTCAAGCGGTGTTCAGGCTGGTCTCCAAGATGAGGAAGTAATTCCTTATCCATCAGATTGTTAACACGCTGCTCACGGTATTCTTTTTGCTGACCAGCGGCGAATTTCTTCTCTAACCATGCGAGTGCTTCTTCATTAGTTTCAACACCATAAGCATCTTTTGTATCCAAATCACGAACGTGATTGATGTTTGCTACAACATACTTGAAAGCATCTTTATGCCCAGCAATAGATGCGAAAATTTCCTCATCAGAATCAATTCCAAGTGCTCGCATGAGTAGAACTGCTGGAATAACTTGTGCGCCAGCACTGCTGATCTTAACCATCAACATTCCATCTTTTCTCTTTTCAACAGTCAGTGGCTTTCGAACACCGTCTCTTTGTGAGAAAATCTTTGCAACTTCTGTTGCCCGGCTGTATCTCTTACTCATCTCAACGGTAACTCGGTTAGGGGCCAAATCCTCCATTGAAATTAGAACTCGCTCTGTACCGTTGATGATGAAGTAACCACCTGGGTCGTAAGGGTCCTCTCCCTTTTTCTTCAGCAGTGACATGTAGTGAGTACGATCTTCCTCACTCATCTCAGGACTTAGATTGCGGTTTTGGTCAATATGCCCGGGATTCAGGTTACATCTATCTGAACGTACCATTACTGGTAGGTTGCCGACCTGAACTCTGTCTTCCTTGATTGGAGTAGGGTGGTCCTCACGATGGATGGTAAAGTCCATGAAAATGGGCGAAGAGTATGTCAACTTTCGGAGACGGCACTCTAGAGGAGTTGCATCCTCATTGTTTGCACCATTTGCCTCACGGATTGTCGGTGGGCCGAGAGTTAGGTTCTTCATGCGGACTGATATTTCATTGTCCAATACGTCGAGTTTTACCAATCCACCCTCGTCATCATCAACAATTTCATCAGTACCAATTCGAATATTGCGGACAATCTGCTCAAATCGGCAATCTCGTCCATCTCCTTTTGGTAAACAGTCATTGTATGATGCAATCTGGTGATTGACCAAGCTTCTTTCTCTGAAGTATGTCTTAATAATCTCTCTCATATCAATTGCCTCCTTAGTTACCCTCTACCACTAATCTGTATGCTACATGAAGACCTGCTGACGGACTTCTTCGAGTAACTCTAACAACTCTGTTATTCAGCCAACCGGCTCGCAACTCATCATCAGATTGTTCCATTGCCTCTTTCATTGCTTGAATCGCAGGGTCAGTAATGAGAATCTTAGGCAGAAGTTCAATTCGTAGACGTGGGCTACCATCAATGTCAGTGCCGATTAGGTCCCATGGACCAAGTTCTTCCATCTGCTCATCTTCAGGGACCAGTTCATGGAGAGGTACGATTTCGTGGTTTAGTACATTGAATCTCATTTCACCAAGTGGAATGTTTGTTTCCAGAGCCTTGAGTTCTGCTTTCATCTCAACTCGGCGAGTTGGTCGACGGCGTTTAGAAGCAGCTTGCTCACGGATAATGTCCATGATAGTTTCAAGTTCATTATCAGTGATTTTCAGACTTAGTTTGGTAGCGACATCTTGGGAACTCATTTTCTTAATGGTATCCATGTTCGCGTCGTCTGCCAACTTGTGCGCTAATTCCTCTTTAACGCCAAGCTCCATTAATCGCTTTTTAGTTGATGATTTTACTGCCACTCCGAGACCCCACAATCACCAAGAAACCGGAGGACTGAGTCCAATCTGGCGGAGCGGGCCTGACGGGGTTCGAACCCGCGACCAACGGATTAAAAGTCCGTCGCTCCACCTGACTGAGCTACAGGCCCATGGCTATTGGTGACTAACCTCGGACTTGGGTACCCTTCAAAAGACTATCGCATGGCATACGCTGTCCGTGATGACCGCTCGGTCATGGGTCGGAGAGGGAATCTCCAAACCCCCGTTTCATGTTGTTCACCATAAAGGTATCCTTGAAATTCTCACAAATACCCTTCAAATAGAACACTTACCCCCCAAGTCTGTGGATGGCCCTATCAGACGTGAGCTCGAGTTGCTAAGTAGTGAGGCATCTATTCATGAATGGGCATTCAAAGAAAATGAGGGGCTTTCGCTCATTGTGCCGGCAACTGTTTACCCACCACGCGAGGATACTGGGCTATTGTTTTCCTGCCTGTCCAAATTAGGCAAAGGCGATGGGCGAAAACTCTTGGAAATTGGTTGTGGAAGTGGCGCTGTTTCAATTGCACTTGCCAAATTTGGATGGGAGGTCACAACCTGCGATGTGAATCCGCTGGCAATAGCAGCAACAACTGGTAACGCCAGTTACAACAAAGTCAACTTGACAGCAATAGAAGGTGGTTTAAATGAAGGCGGGAATTTCACCAATCAGCAACTAATTGAATCTCGAGGACCCTTTGATATTATCACTTGGAATTTACCATACCTTTCACCTGTTAAGGGTGATGAGGAAAAACTCGGGCCACTTGAGGATGCTGGATTAGTTGACACTCAGGAAAACAATGGTTGGGGTGTTGCACTTCTGCAAAGCCTAACTAAAGAAAGCGATCTCCTAAAACCAGGCGGAGCAATTTATCTCCTACACACTAACAATGAACGTGGGAACCTGTTACAGAGTCGTTGGCGAGCGGCTGGTTGGGCAACTAGAATTTCTTCAGAACTTCAATTTGATGACGGTGAAAGATTGACTTGTTTTGCCGCCTGGAAACCGCATGAGAAAGCGGCAAGACAATCTCACGATGTACTTGATTCAACAAATCAATATTTGATGGAAACAGATTTGCCGATTGGCAGCATGGTTACAGCAAAGCAACAACTCGCTGGAAGAGGACAACGAAAACGTGTATGGGATACTAATGAAGGAGACTTTGCCGGTAGTTGGGTCCTTGATCCAGAACTGATGGAGTGTGGCCCAGGAATGATGCAACTCGATGCTGGGGTTGCTGTAATTGATGCAATATGCGCGTCTCAAGATATCCCTTTACCATCTGCTCATTGGACGAACTGTAATCCCTTCTCAAATCACAATCTGTCAATCCACTGGCCAAATGATGTTTGGGCTGATTCTGGCAAACTTGCTGGTTGTTTAATAGAAGGACGCCAAACAGGAAAACATCAGAAAGTAGTACTCGGAATTGGGCTTAATCTAGGTATTCCAAACACCGAAGATTATCCTTCAACTGGGCTTAGTGACATCACTAATTCAGTAACATTAGAGGGGTTCACCGACCTAATAGATACCGCCGTTTCATCACAATTTGAAACTGGAATTTTAATTCCTCCAAGGCCTAACCAAAAAAATGCCGTATGGGCGTTAATGACTAACCATCTAAGCAGGGGGCTAAGTCTCAAACAAGACGCTGAAAAATTGACGGTAACCAGCATCAGCAAGGCTGGTGAATTAATTTGCCATGATGGAAGGAAAAGACGAATTATCTCAGATAGTTACAATCTTATTTGGAATTGAAAAGTCAAGCAGATTCAACGATTTCAGCAATATCTGAATCTTCGGGACCTTCCTGTAACTTCCGCCAAACACCCCAAACTAAGAGCAAAAGAGAAGCAATGGTTGGTATGAATTGTATAGGAATTTGACGTTGTGCTGTGACCTCTATTTCCCAGGTCCCTTGGCCATTAATTTCCACCATTAATTTCCCACTCCCATCAACCTCAATTGAACTTGTGAAAGAACCGTCTTCTGCGAGTTCAAATTCTGACATCCTAGTTAGCTCAGTCCCATCTTCATCCATTACTTTGATATTATTGATTGTACAAGTGTTATTGTTTTCACAAACAGGAGATGCGTGGACCACTATGTCATCGTTTGAACCAAGTACTCCTACCGAAATAGAACGAACTTGTTGGGTTGATGAAACTTCACCAAATTCAACAATCATTGGTAAAGCAAACATAGAGATGGCAAATGCACCAACAAGGCCTATTGCCCCGACAATAATTGAGATATCATGCGGGGTCACTTTTGCACCCACTCCTCCGCCTGCCATGGTGGGGCGAACAGCCAATGCCCCAAGAACATCGCCCTTGATAAATTTGTAAGATTTGACTCCGTTTAGTAAAAGAACCCTCTTGGTTAAGCAACTATTCTAGAACACAAATTTCCGCCATCGTCAAGACGATATTGTGCTATTAATGCCACTAAATTATTTAGTACACCGATTGAGTGAATGTCACCACCATTTCCCGGGAAACTGAACAGGCGTACATTATATTAGAATTATGTTAGACATTTGAATAGACTATTCATTAATTGTTGAACTAGGGGGACTCAATGATTAAAGGCGGTACGCGCTGCCAACGCCCCCTAAGGGGGGCGGTGAATGCAACTGCTGAACAAACTGGAGGAGAATCAATCAATGATCGGCATGGGTGAAAAATCTAGATTGACAATAGCAGAATTTGCTAAGGAATCCAGAATTCGTGCTGATAGTTACCATCGCTATCACATCGATACGATTGAAACCAAAGATAGGCAATCCCTGCCAAACCGATTCCTTGTCAGTGTTGGTAAATTGGGCCTCGCAAAGTTGTTGATTGGTGAAGTCTTTGAGTACTGGGGGAAGTGGGATGTCGTTTTCGCTAGACCTTGTACCTATGGGGTATTCTCTGGTCCAGTGGGTGGGTTTTCACCTCGCCCCGAAAAGTGTGTAGGTTGCTTGCGATGTACTATTGAGCACCCTGAATTCGTCACTATCGCCCCAAATCCTGCCTTATCATCGCTCGGTGATTCATACCTTAATTCAAATATCATCTCGACGATTGATGAAGAGGCAAAGAAAGGCATTGTCCCCGTTCGAGGTCAAGGATATCGTGGCAGATTTGGAGGACCTGGTTGGGATGGAATGTTTACAGATATGTCTGAGATTGTTCGCCCAAGTCGTGATGGCATACATGGCAGAGAATTGATTAGCACAATTGTTGATATCGGTTCAAAACCAATGCGATTACAATTTGATGTAGATGGCGGCCTAGTAAGTGCTGGACCAAAAATGATGAGTATTCAAGTACCGTTTGTTTTTGATACACCAGCGGAAAGTGTGATGACTCCTCGACTAGCTAAGATTTGGAAAACAGCAGCAGAACAAGTTGACACTTTAGCATTAATTCCTGGAGAAATGGTGACTTCAAACAACTTAGCCTCGCCGTCAGTTGTGCCTGTCATCTCACTTGATTCATTCGAAACTACTGGTTCTTTCAAGAATGGAACGAGGATGGTACAGTTGGATGGTTGGGACCCATCTGTTTATTCATCTATTTCCTCCTCAAACCCTGATTTGATGATATCAATTCGAATGTCGTTTGATGCAGGATGGCAACAACAACTCAATGAAATGATTGATGCTGGTGTTTCAGTAATTCATTTCGTCGCGAACAACCACGGTGTAGCTGATGGTGGTCGGTTTATCATGGAAATTATAATTGAAGCGCATGAGATGCTACTCAAAGCAGGGGTGCGAGATAAAGTAACACTACTACACACTGGTGGAGTTGTAGCATCTGACCATCTACCAAAGGCAATCATCTGTGGAGTTGACGCTGTTGGTCTTGACCTACCTCTACTAGTTGCCATGCAAGCTAGGCTCAGTGGTGATACATCTAACAGAGAGGGGTATATGGCAAAATTCCCTAGGAGATTCAAAGATTCATGGGCTTGTCAACGAATTGTCAACTTAACTGGTTCATGGCGTGACCAGATGCTGGAAATCCTCGGAGCAATGGGAATTCGTGAAGTTCGAAGATTGCGTGGAGAAATGGGTAGGGCAATGTGGTGTACTCATCTTGAGGAAGAGGCTTTTTCAGAAATTGAAGGATTCATAGGAGGTGGAATCTGATGGCCAAGAATAAACTACCAGTATTCCCAAGCGAGACAATGATACACAAGATAACAAATCTATTGCACGATGGAATGGAAGCACGAACAACAGGAAAATTTGAGATTCCTCCCGCTCTAGGTGATGCACGTTGGACTGACGAGTTGATTCTCTCTACCTGGCACATGGCAGCAACTGGAACCTTACCTGAAAACCTAAATTACAAAACCGGGAAAAGCAACGGTGGATTTGACAGACTTGACTTCAAAACGCTGGATGAAGAGCAATGGCTCAAACATTCAGAAGATATCAGTACCAGTATAGAACTCAATAGACGTGACGACCACAGAAAGAAATTGAGTCCTGCTATTCCCATTTACGGTGGCGGAATGTCTTACGGTTCTGTCTCAGTGAATGTAATGATGGCGAGGGCAATACATGCCAAGAATTGGAATACATATATGTCAACGGGAGAAGGCGGCTACCCAGAAGAATTGTACGAATGCAGAGAGAATGTAATCACCCAAGTTGCTACTGGCCTATTTGGTGTCGAAGAAAAGTCAATCCAAGCCTCCCCAATAATTGAATTCAAGTATGCACAAGGAGCAAAACCTGGACTTGGTGGCCATTTACTAGCTAGCAAAGCGGGGGAGGAAGTCGCAAAGATGCGAGGCAGTGTCCCATTTGTTAGTCTGTTTAGCCCATTCCCATTCCATTCAACTTACTCTGTTGAAGACCACTCAAAACACATTGATTGGGTACAAACTATCAACCCTGACGCATTGATATCGGTGAAGGTTTCAACCCCTCACGATGTTGACATGGTTGCCGTTGGCTCCTACTATGCTGGAGCTCATATCATTCACCTAGATGGTGGGTTTGGAGGTACGGGAGCCGCACCAGAAATTGCAAAGAAAAATATCGCTATGCCAATTGAGTTGGCAGTACCGAAAGTTCACAAATTCCTCATCAAAGAAGGGATTAGGGATAATGTAACTTTGATCGCAAGTGGAGGTATCCGAACTGCAGATGATATCGCAAAAGCGATTGCTCTAGGAGCTAATGGTGTTGTGCTAGGAACAAGTGACTTAGTCGCAATGGGTTGTACTCGCTGTTCAAATTGTGAAGGTGGACCTTCGGGACGTGGTTGTCCGTGGGGATTGACTACCACTGATATTGAATTACAAGAATGGATGCAACAAGACTGGGGAGTAAAACGATTGGATAACTATTACACTGCTCTACAGTGGCGCCTGAGAGACATCCTTAGAAAATTAGGACTAAGTGATGTAAATGAATTAGTTGGCCGTACTGACGTACTAGTCTATACTAGGAGTGATGGAAAATGAAGAATGCAGAAGCACTTCTTGATTCAAGGCGCTTAATGAACAGCCGCTTACCAAAATTTGAGATGAATGATGATGATGCTGCCGAAGGCGGTTGCGGTGTTGTCGGGTTAGCCTGTGAAATCCCTGTTGCAGGACGTCACCTGTTCAATTCCCTTGAGCAAATGCGCAATCGTGGAAACGGAAAAGGCGGGGGTGTGGCAATGGTTGGCCTCAACCATGACCAATTTGGAGTTAGCGAGGAAATTCTAACGAATGATTACTTGTATGCAGTTGCTTACTTAGATGAATCAGTACGGAAAGATGTTGAAGAACAATTCATCAATTCAACCTTTGATGTAGATCATATCCATGATGTTCCTACCCTTGACAATTGGCAAGACCTAGAAAATTTAGATGTCCAACCACCAAGTGTTGTTTGCTATTTTATCAGACCAAAACCAGCAGCTGTTGAAAAATTCCTTTCAGACGGTAATTTAACTGAATCTGATTTCCCGAATCGAAAAGCAATGTGGGATGAAATGGTATTCCAGAATACTCACAAATTAAATGTTGAATATTATGCCAAGGAACAACGTGCAGATGCATTCGTTCTAAGCCATGGACAAAATATGATTATTCTCAAAATTGTCGGCTATGCAGAAGACGTGATTCGATACTATAGACTGGATGAAGTGACCGCACATGTATGGATTGGGCACCACCGATATCCTACAAGAGGTCGAGTCACCCACCCTGGCGGAGCACACCCGTTTGGACAGGGGGTTGATGTTGCTCTTGTGCATAATGGTGATTTCTCAAACTACGTCTCAGTCAAGGACTATTTAGCTCAGAGAGGTATGGAACCTCTATTCTTCACAGATACCGAAGTTGCCGCACTCGGATTTGACCTCCACTCTCGTGTATATGGATACCCGATGGAATATGTGATTGAGAGTTTAGCACCCACTGGTGAACTTGATTTTATAATGCTTCCAGACGAAAAACAAGAGGTCTATGAGGCCATTCAAAAAACCCACATTCATGGCTCTCCTGATGGACCATGGTTCTTCATTATCGCAAAGGCAGATGGCCTGACCCATCAATTGATTGGTATAACAGATACTAGTATGTTAAGACCCCAAGTTTTCTCATACCAACGTGGTGAAGTCGGAATAGCATTTTGTGGTAGCGAAAAGCAAGTCATTGATGCAGTCTTAGAGAGTTTGTCGTCAGAGGATAAGAGATTTTGGCGCCGTTGTGATGAATATTGGAACGCCCGCGGCGGTTCTTACACCGATGGTGGTTCATTCATTTTTGATATCAACCCCGATAACAAAGGCGGACATGAACTAACCATCACCAACAAATTTGATGCTATCGTGGATACTCATCCGGAAGGAAATTTCAACATAGAACCAGCGGCTATGGAATCTGGATTTGATTGGCCTTTAGAATGGGCTCCAAACGAGATCTTTCCTCAAATTATCGCCACTTTCCCAACTTTTGACTGGCCTGCAGCCCTCGGCCTTCTTTCCGAAATTGGCTCTTATGCTAGCCAACATTCGCGCCAGCAAGCAGTTGACTTGCTTTGCCTCCTATTAAACAGAAAATATGACACAGGTGCACTTAGAACAAGCCGATGGCTAGATTATGTTGAAGATGCAATAATGGGGATTCTCAATCACGCAGGAACAACCCCCTGTGCATATTTCTCCGGACAGAAATCGCCAGGACATCTACCCAAACCTCAAAACCCAACTCAAGCAATAGTTGTAGACGCTCGACCCTATCCGATTGAAGGCATTGACTCACTCGCTAGAGAATTAATTGCACTACACAAAGCCGGCTGGAGAAATTTCATGGTCACACACTGTAAAGGTCACCGGTTCATTGGCAACGGCTTTGGAATGGAAACCTCTGATGTGAGGATTGATGTCTTTGGTAGTGTTGGAGATTATCTCGGAAGTGGAAGCGATGGAATGACAATCCACATGCACGGAAATGCTCAGGACCAAGTAGCTCAAATACACAAGTGTGGGACGTTGGTTGTTCATGGTGATGTTGGGCAATGTTACGGATATGGCGCTAAAGGTGGCAGATTATTTGTCCAAGGAAATGCAGCTGGTAGACCAATGATTAACTCAGTTGGTAGTCCAAAACTCGTCATCAATGGTACTGCGTTAGACTACCTTGCTGAATCCTTTATGGCCGGAGACCCGTTAGAGGGAGGCGGTTTCGTGATAGTCAACGGCATACAGTTTGAACCAAATGGCGAAATTTCTGATTTGGACACGCCTTATCCAGGTGGCAATCTGTTTAGCCTCTCAAGTGGAGGAGCGATTTATGTTCGTGATCCTTCAAATGTACTTTCACCTTCCCAACTGAATGGTGGAGAATTTGTTGATCTCACTGATGCTGACTGGGATGTAATTCAACCTTTATTAGTTGAAAACGAAGAACATTATGGGATTCCTCTTGCAAGATTACTAACTGTTGAAGGTGAGATTCGTTCTCCATCCGAAGTCTATCGTAAGATTATTCCTCTAAAGAACAAAGCACTATCTGTTGAAGATAATTGGGCTGGAAATCATTAGGAAAAAATTGACTTTTGAAGATAAATTTTATCTTTTTTTCCGAGAGACTTTGATGCCCATTCGGTCGCGTACTAAGCGGATTTTTCCCGAACTCGTTTGCGAAATCAATCCATTAAATCCATCTTTAAGAATTGATTTGGCCTCTTCATAAGATTCTAGAGGAATTCTAATTATTGCTTTGCCATCAATAAAATCAAACAATTTACAGCTACCACTGAGCACATCGCTTTGACTAAGTAATTTCTCCAATTCTTCCCTGTTAGTAACAGACTCATCAACTGTTAAGCCAACCCAACGATGCTTTCCGCGAGCCGCCTTTCGTAACTTGGCCACGCCACTCCTAAGGTGCATCGCCCTTAACAGGAGTGGACGCGTGGAGACGCCATGGCTGAGATAGAGGAGGTAGATACTCGGCTTGATTATTACGTGGATGAATTAGGAATGGCCCCTTTGGAAGAACCGAAATTTGGCATCGGGCAATTACTTGCCACACTAGTTGATTTGAAGACCTTACCTCACATCCTACTTCTTCTAATTCTCTCAACAATCCTGTATGCCCTTGCTCAAGGACCTGATACAGCAAAAGTGTATTCAGCAATCGGTTTCATTTCACTATCAGTCGGTTATGCTTTGACAGCAACTTCAACGCGTTGGGATTTTGCTCACCGTATGGTCAGAGTTGAAGGACTTGCTTCAGATTCTTGGTTCAAATCGCTCTTACTGCGCTCACTAAAAGCATGGAGTCTGCCATTACTACTAAGCACCATAATTTGTCTTGGATTATTACAATTAATCAAGGGAGATGGTAACTGGGATTCATGGATTCCTCTTTCACTCGCTTCGCTCTTCCTGCTTTGGTCTATAGGCCAAGGTCTGTCATTCAAATCAGGGACAGCATCGTGGTTGGCTAACGGAACAAAAGTTCTCGATGACACACAACGTGAAGGTAGCGTAATGGGGATTTCTACTTGGCAAATCTTAGCTGTGACAACAGTTGCAGTGCTAATTGGATATGGCTATAGTTCTGGCTTTGAAGGTGAAACAAGTGAGAAACTGAAATGGATTGGATTCATCATTCTTGCAATCGCCGTTCAAGTAGGAATGGTTTATTGGATTCAAGACACCTTGATTGATGTATCCTCCACTAAAGGTGGTGCTAGATTTGCCACCAGATGGGGCATGATTTCTCAGATATTTGTCACCTGGCATATCGCGAGTGCATGGAGGAGACTTATTGATGAACCATCTGCAATTACAATGATAATTGAGGAATTTATTTTGATGGTTCTAACTGTGCTTCTAGCCATTTGGTCTTTAGCAAGTCGAGATGTTAGTCGTGGAGGAAAACTATTCACTTCTGATAATGCGCTGTTTTGGGGATTAGCATTCGGCTTTGGATATGCAGGAAGTATAGCCATGATCACCAACCTTAGTGATACCATTGGGGGCGGGAACCTTGCAACAACAATGGCAATTGGCCATTTAGTCACTGCAATTACTCTAATTATAATTCATCCACAGGTACTTAGGAATCACAAAAAGAGGATTTTAAACCCACCGCAATCCTCTGTTCCAAAAATTGCCACTGCAGAGCAAATAGTTACCCATGTTGAACAAGTTGATGATACACCTGAAGTTGAGGAGAATGAAAATCAAGAACTGGACATTGACCTTGATGACCTCGAATTCTCAGATGATGTTGCTGAATTAATGGACTAGTTAGAGCCCACTTACTACGGCAACTACTCTCATCCTACCATCTAAGTCATCAGAATGTCTTGCACCAAGAATAACTTGTGCATCGTCGGTTAACCCTCTGGTAAAAGCATCTGCAACTTGCTCCATCTGATAAATTGACATTTGTCTACCACCCTCAAGTTGTAGAAGACAGCCACTAGCCCCCATCACCTCTAATCCTGCTAAAGGGGCTGATAGTGCTTTGAGGAAAAGTCCCTCTGGGTCATTTGCATCTCCTTCAGCAACTACCATGGTTGCCCCTCCTTTTCTTTGAACTACAGAACGAAGATCCATCAAGTCAAGATTGATTATCCCTACTTGCCCAAGTGTCAGGACTAAGCCTTGAACTAACTCCTCAACCCATGATGGGCGGGTTCTCCAATCTACGCCTCGACTGCGGGCTTGCCAAGCCAATCGGTCTAGGGAAAGTTGGGCACAGACATCGGATGAATCCTCTAATCTGTTGAAGGCAGGTAGGGCAATTTCACACCTCGCCGAATGTTCTTCAAACGGCATTGCTGCAATGGTGATAACTAGCGCTCCTTTACGAGCTGCTTGGGCCGCTAGCGCAGGTGCGGCCCCAGAACCAACCCCGCCTCCTAGTGCTGTGAGCAGTATCATTAATTCAACGGGTGCTAGGATTTTATCCATTATTGCAGTCGCTTTCATGAAGTGTGATGCCGCTAATTCTGGTAGCGCCGCACAGCCAGCATCTGAGGATTCACCTAGTGGTAAACAGTGTGCATGCCGCGAATCTTCAAACGATGAGTCATCTGCATCTACTAGAAGTAAATCACATTCCTCAGCACAGCGAGCGTGGGCTCTCTTAGCCCATACCGAACCAAGGCCCCCTACCCCCGCAATCAAAAGACTCCCATCGTGCACAATCACTCCGTTATGCAGGCAAGCGATTGATGTTTCGCTTACAACCTTCAACTTTCATGCTAGTATTCAGTAAGAAGAATAGCGCTGATAGCGCCTTCTCTCATCTCTAGCCCAAGCATTGTCTGGTTCAAGTTCTAGGACTTTTTCGTAATATTCAACGGCTTTCTCAAACTCTGAAAAATATTTACCATATAGATTCCCAAGATTACTCAAAACTGGGATGCAATCTCCGTCTTCCCCCAGCATTGCTAGAAGTAGTTCTTCAGCGCCGGTTAAATCATGCATCTCCATCTTCTTTTCAGCGTCATCAAGTTGGTTGATTTGCTCATCTGATAGATTGTAAATATTAGCCCATCCTTCACTACCCATTCACAACCCTCAATACCCGGGCGTAGCCTTACCTCTTCATCTCTTCTAAAGAGTGATTCAACTAGTCAAGTGGTGAAAATTATCTACTACTCAAAACGGACTACTGCGACCCAACAAAGAGGTATCTATCAGCAAACGATTATTAGACCATTGCAATTCCGCCAAATCAACATAGGTTGAGAGTAGCATGGGTGGGAAAATCAACGACTTCCGCTTCCCACTGATTGTGTTGCTTTCTGCACTCCTTTTGGTAGGAGGAACTATTGCAGAATCAAATGGCATTTCAGGGGATAGAGCAGAGGGTGATACTGATGTTGCGAAGAGCGGTTGTACATGCCACACAAATTTTGAAATTGCACCTTCAGACAGTGTCACTTTGATTGTAGATGGCGTGCCTTACGCATGGGCTGAAGGAACATCCTACACCCTAACTATCCAGTTACTTGGCGGTCCAGAAATGGCTGGTGGCCACTCCAATACTGGGGGCTTCTCAATGCGAGTATCTTCAGGTGTACTAACCCCAGGTGCTGGATTTGAGAGTCTAGTTCACGATGATGGTTCTGAGCAAACCATGACTCACACTGAGGATGGGGCACAAACTCCTGACCGTACCTGGCAAGTCACTTGGACAGCCCCAGCAATAGATTCTGGTAATGTGACTTTCTGGGTTGCTGGAAATGCTGTTGATGGGAACTCCGCTGCAATGGCACCAGATTCATACAACCGCTTATCATTCAGCCTTTTCGAAGGTAATGACAATGGCAACACTAGGGCAATTTTTGCAGGGGATGGAAACATCCAGGCACCGGCTGCCTCGTCAGGAGGAGTTGATCTTCACAGCATGGGTGCACCATTCAGAGCCCACTGGCTCGGTCTGCTTGGATTTGGGGCTGTTATTGCTGTCCTCGTCTTCTGTGGATTCTTTTTGCGATATGGATTTAGCCACCACTACGTTGGCCGCAGTAACCTTCTCAAACTACGAATCAAACATCTACGCAGAGGTGACCAACTATGACCTGCGAAGAACGACTAGAATGCTGGAGAGATGCACTCACCAATTATCTTGCAGACAGAGGTGACAACTCATGAATCAAGATGTAATCACCAGAATGCTTGAGCAAGTTGCTACAGGTGAAGTAAGCATTGAAGATGCCCGCACCGCACTAAGTGGTATCGAACTCAATGAAGAAACATATGAGGCTGCAATTGACCATGGTGTGTTCAACAGAGCTGCCCCCGGTACTATTGTAAGAGCATCTCTTAGACCAAGTGGAACCTCAGCACTTGTTATTCTCACCTCAATTTGGGGATTAGGATGGACCCTTTACTGGGCTGGTAGTATGACATACGGGCTTTTCAATGGATGGGACCAACAACAACTCTCTTACCATTTTGCGATGACAATGGTTTCGCTAATTATTATGGGGATAGTCTATCTCAAATGGGTATTGCCTGACCTAGTTATTGTCAAGCATAGACGGGGTAAATATATCGGTGAAAAAGACCCCGAAAGTTGGAAAAAATATGAGGTGTGATGAATGGCAAGGGAATTCAGACTTCGCCCCTCACCTAATGCCGATGAAGCGAGCCAAGATAGTGGATACAGCCTTGACAGGCGCCGCTTTATGCGATACTCATTCAATTCTGCAGCTGGTGTTATCACAATGGCAAGTCTTGGTTCAATTGGGTTTGCTTCTCTTCTCATGGGTACCAAAGATGAAACGGGTGGTAGTAATTCCATCAGTTATTGGGTGCCTAAAGGACAGGAAGCAGTTGTATGGTTCGGCTCAAAGCATCTTGAATCGATGAAAAAATCAGATTTTGAAGAACAATCTAAAACCTCTACAACCAAGATGTCGGGGGCACAGGGAGTTTGGGGTGGTATGCCAGTAACAGTAGTTTACGTCCCACACGAGGAAAACAAGGATTCACCAATATCGAGTGGTCTTCCTCGCTTCCAATTCAAAGATGGAGTTGACCAAACTGGCGCTATTATTGGGTTTGGTGGAGAAATTGAGGATGACCCGAAGTGGTCGATGCTAAAAATTCACGATAATATCGTCATCATAATGTCACGCTGTACACATCTTTGCTGTATTCCTGGTTGGCAACTCGTTTCAAATGATTTCACTGCAGATAACTGGTTACCTGGTGGCCTAGATGCTGGAGGGAACAAATTGTTTTGTATCTGTCATTCAAGTAGATTTGACCCTACAACAATTGAGAAGAATACCAACATAAACAAATCCACAGGGGCTGCTTTCAAATTTTTTGGAATCAAGAGAACTGGTGGGCCAGCCCCTGTTGGAATCCCTCTTATTCCGTTTAAAATAAACAATGATATTCTAGAAGTGATTGACTTTGAGGCCGAGGGAGTGGTCGAGATGCTCGACTGGTACACTTATTGTAATTAGAATGGGGGAAATGATATGTTACTACAATTTTGGTTCCTTTGGTTATTCATTATCATCGTCACGGTGTTAGTTGCTCTAACTTTACGTAAAGAGAATGAAGACATACCCCGAAAAGAGATTCTTAGGGCTGTTGAATCCGTTGGGAAAATGGGTCTTGCTGAGAAGTTATTCCTGTGGACCTTCTCATGGTTAGATACTAGATTCCGAATCCAAGATTATTGGGCAATGAGTCGTGATGCCTACCAATCGGTGCATCGACAAATGCCCCTAACCCACGCCGAAAAGTACAAACTCAGAATCATTTGGTACTGGTACCCACTCTACTGTTTGGGTGGAATCTCATTCCTAGCATTTATCATTCTAATTATCACAGGCACTGTTCTTGGAATTTATTATGTCCCAGGTGGAGATGGTGACCCAACTCCTGCTTACTCGAGTATGGAGTTCATAATGACTCAATTGCCATTTGGTTACATTATCAGAAGCATCCACCACTGGGCTACGCATTTCATGGTCGCCTCAGTATTCCTTCACATGTGCCGAGTATACTTCACTGGCGCATACCGAAACCCACGAGAGTTGAACTGGCTCATTGGGGTTGGTCTGATGTTACTTACCATAGTCTTCGGATATTCTGGTTATCTTCTACCTTGGGATGCTCTAGCTTTTGGAGCAGCAACAATTGGTATTGCAATGGCGAAATCAACCCCGCTCATAGGTAGTTGGGTTGCAACCCTAATGTTTGGCGGCACATCTCTATCAGGAGCAGCAGTCACCAGAATGTACTTCTTACATGTATTCATTTTACCAGTAATAGTGACAACACTGATCATCATACACTTGTTTATTGTCTGGGTACAGGGGATTGCGGAGCCGCATTGAAGGTGTGAATCAAATGGGTATGATAGACAATTTTGGACGCATCGCAGATGTGTATATGCGTGAAAAAGACAAGTTGAAAGATACTGAAGAGGAACGTCGACGTACTTTTGTCGGCCACCCACTTTGGCCGCATGAAGTGCTAAGAGATAGCATAATTTTAGCATCGATAATGGCCGTTCTGGCATTTTATTCATGGATAATTCCCCCACCTCTCCACAGTGCAGCAGACCCGTTTGCACAGGCTGGGTTCGTGTTCCCTGACTGGTATGTTCTATTCTCATACGGATATCTCCGCTGGGGTGAGTACTTACCACAATTTGATATCCCGTTACCAAATATCATTGGAAATTTCTTTGGTTCGCCTGTTATTTCTTGGAATGCTGGATGGTGGGGTGCATTCCTTACTGGTTTCCCAGTTGGTATCTTGGCACTTCCACCATTCCTTGGCGGACGTGCTAAACGTGGTGTAGAGGACCCTTGGTTCGCTACTGCGGGAGTTATTTACTTAGCCCACGTTTGGTTCATCAGTGTCTTCTCAATCAATATCTTCCTTCTATTGTACGGGAATAACCGTTCGGATTACTGTAAACTAAACTCTCACACGGGCCTAAGTTGCGGGGTTAGGGAACCTTGGATTGCAGATGTTTTCAATGCAATTCCTTGGATATTAACTGGAATTCTAATTTGGATAATGTTGTTCTTTATTGCTAAGGCATATCTCATCAAGGCAGCCGGTTCAAGAGTTAGTCCAAAAACTGGCCGCAAGGTAGCACTTGGGGCATTGATAATTGCTGTATTACTATCTGTTGTTTCATGGCCCATCTACAACGGTGGCTTCTGGGACATGGGCGGATTAGGTGCTATGGATGATGTTGATGAGTTGGGAACACTAAGAAACCAACCTGAAGATGCCTTGCTAGCAATGGATGAAGGGAACGACTGGAGTAGTATGGAGGCGAATTGCCTAACCTACGGTGCGAGTTCAGGAAGTATGCTTTGGCAAGATACCTCATTCACAGAAGACGGAGTTGACCGTTCAGATTATTGTTTATTACCGGCAGAAAATTGGTTGAATTGGGGTATATACCAACCCGTTCAAGAGAATATCATTGATTTTGCTGATGCAAATAATCACAAACAAACCCTGACATCTGATGGCGCAGTAACTGGTGGTGTCAATGGATTCACAGAAATATACAATTATTCTGGAGATAGTTCTCTTTCAAGCAGTTATTCACTGAATGTTGAGGACCTTGGCGTTGATGAGTTAACAATGGATTTATCTTGCACATTTAGAACCTCAGAAAGAAAAGCTGGTGACCACAGTATCAGTGTAGATGTGACTGATGCAAGCGGCATCAGCATTGCGGAATTAGGTGGAGACCTAGAAGAAGGTGCAACTTGCATAACTAAGTCATTTGATGTTGAGCCTGGACGATATACCGTTACAATGACTATTGATTCAACCTTTGATAGTGGTAACGCAACTGTCGTAGTGGACGCAACTTCAGATGTGTCAGTATTCCAACCATTATTGCTCAACCCTGATACTGGCATGGCTCTTGATAGAACCAATAATACTGAATTAGCACTTGCTGGCCTTGGTGCAAATGACCTGTCATCACTTATCTTAGAGAATCCCACGTACCACCAAAATCCAAAAAGTTTGGATGCTAAACTAACCTATTCTCTATTCATTCCGCCACTTGCTCTTGGAGCAATGATTTTCGTTCTAATGCGCAGCATGGCGAGAGGATATGAGTATGAAATGAACAAGTGTTACGGGTGTGACCTTTGTGATGATGCCTGCCCAGTTAGATTGTTCACAGGTGGCGATAAACTGAACATCATTTACAACACTTGGAATAACGAGGATGATGGAGTACCAATGTATTCTTGCTTAACCTGTACCGCTTGCACCAATGCTTGCCCTCAACTTGTTGACTACGACTCATATGTTGATATTCGTAGGAACCTGGTTGTTGGTGGACCACCAGCGGCTAATATCCCACATACTGTCTTGCAGGCAGTCTTAGCAGCTGAAGCACAAGAAGATGCAGATGATGACTTCATTCCAACTGATGAATACCCAATCAACTCCAACGTTGCTTACTATCCTGGATGTGTTGACTACCTTGACCAAGACTTGGTATTCAGCCACCTCAACAAGGGTGACATGAATCTCGGAGACACAACCACTGCCGCATTCACTCTTTTCGATGAGATGGGTGTTGATGTCGCTTATCTCGGTAGAGATTTCATGAAATGTTGTGGCCACGATCAAAAATGGCAGGGCATGGATGATGTCGCTGAAAAATTGAAGACTTTCAACAAGAAGAAGTTAGAAGAGAGTGGTATTGACACACTTGTAAGCAGTTGTGCTGAATGTTTCCGCACCTTTGCTATGGACTACGAACTAGAAGGAATCAAAGTGATGCACACTACTGAATATCTCAAAGAAGCTGGGTTTGATGTTGAATTAACTTCAAGTTGCCCTAAGAAAGTAACTTTCCATGACCCATGTAGGCTTGGCCGACAAATGGATATCTATGATGAGCCGCGTGAACTCATAGAAAATGTGAAGGGAGTTGAATTAGTTGAGATGGAACATCACCATGATGAAGCATTATGCTGCGGAGTTTCAAGCATGATGTCATGCAACGAAGATAGTCGAACCCTCCGAATTCAGCGATTTGAAGAAGTGATTGAAACCGGTGCTGAAATGATGATTACTTCCTGCCCCAAGTGCGTAGCGCACTTTGAGTGCCTCAAATTCGAGGGTGACCCGAGTTACAACTTTGAAATTCTAGATGTGGTTTCATTCCTTGCTCGCCAGGTAGATGAGAAGAATGCACTAGGCCAAGGTGCATCAGAAGTACTGCAAACTTCTCCCTCAGACGAAGTTGTCGCTTGATGTATTATACGCATCAACGATTTTCATAGAGCGTAAACAGGTTGAAAGTAGAAAGCCCTGAGGAAGTAATCAGATGAGTCAACTTGATGATGTCAAAAAACGCCGCCAACTTGAGGCAGCGCGCATCAAACAACGGCTATCCGAAATGTACGAAATAAGCGCTGAAGAAATCCCTGAGGGTGAAGAGGTAGTAGCCTTCGTGAATGTAGACCAGTGCATCGGTTGTGACCAATGTCTAATCGTTTGTGATGATGACGCAATAGAACTTTACGACGCACCTCTAAAAAACTCTCTTCTACATGTTGAAGTGAATAAAAAAGCAAAAATTCTGCGAGACCCTTGCACCGGTTGTAGACTATGTGTTTTGGCCTGCCCTACAGATGCGATTATCATGATAGATAGGTGAGCAAATGAGTGGAGAGAAAGACCCTGTACGCTTTGGTGCTGAGTTTGGCCCGTATCGCTCACAGCACCACAAGGGTGTGACACTTTCAACATTCAAGACTCTAGTCTGGGTCTCAAATATAGGCGGGTTACTGCTAGTTGTTGTCGCTTTGGAAATGATGATTATACAACAGAGATTCTACTGGGGATTAGCAGCGCTGATTGCTGGAATCGTGGTTGCACTTTTCCCATCAAATTACGAAATTGTTGGTATGGAAAAGGAAGATGAGCCAACTAGTGATGAATCGATAAACGAAGATGAGTCTTGAGCTGTGAAACAATCAAAGACTCCATCTAATAATCAGCGAATAATGCAAGCAATGGTGGTACGTCAAATTGACACGCCCCTTGGTCCAATGATTGCTGAAGCAAGCAAATTAGGATTAACTAAACTTCATTGGTCGAATGAAGTCATTACCAGCAGTAAGACAAGAAGCGACCATCTCGATTGTGCTGAACGATGGGTGAGTGCATATTTTTCAGGGGAAAATGCACCCGAGCCGATTCTTGATTTCACAGGTTTAACTGATTTTAGACAACACATTTCCTTAACTCTACAAAAAAATGTTAGGTTTGGCCAAATGACGACCTATGGGGACTTAGCAAAGAGTGCGCGTAAAAGCGGGGCTAGTCGAGCGGTAGGCTCAACCATGGCAAAAAATCCGTGGACTCTCCTTGTGCCATGTCATAGAGTTGTGAAATCAGACGGTGGTTTAGGAAACTACTCTGCAGCAGATGGCATCAAAACTAAAGCTTGGCTACTCAATCATGAGAAACGACTGATGAAGTAAGTTCAGCGAGTTCAGAACCCATCGCTAACATTGCCAACTCAGCAACTAATGCATGCCAACTATCAACACGCTCCAAAATCAAATCCCCACCTTCCATCTTAGATATGTCATCTGGTTGTAAAAATTTGGTAGATGGCGTATTCAAATTTGCCATCACACCCTTCTTTGGATTGGCCCTGTAAAAAGTTGAGCAACTATGCCCCCCCGCCCCATAGATGCAGGGTTCAATCACATGGTCATCAATACTGAGCGCTGTAGGGACCCCTTCTTGAATTAAGAAATCAATCGCTTCTGCACCACCTTTCCCGTAAGTCAACTTGTTCACTTTGCGATTTGACAGGTTCATTAAATGTTCACCACTGCGAATCTCGAGAATTCCAAGACCGTAGGTACCCGAATCGTTCTTAACGAATAATACCGGTTCACCTTCAATTCCGTAGTCATCGTATTTTCTTTTCAAAAATTCCAAAAATGAATCAACTTGAGCCGCCAATTCAATTAGACAGGTTTCTTTTTCAAGACATTTATCTTCGCTAACAAACCAATGTGTGCCAAGGAGCCAAGGGTCAATATCTAGGATTTCTGCAGCCTGGTCTATGAATGGTTGAGCATGCCGGAAATGGTTTGATTTTCTACGCTGGTACCACCCCATTGCTTGGGGCGGTGCAACAGGGATCCCACCAATTCCTTCCAATGGACCATGGCTTAAATCGTTATTCAAAATTACCAAATCAGGAGATTGACCTAATACCAATAACTCACCATCAGCGACGGTATGAGAGAGTTTCAGAACCCCGGTTATCCCTTCTACTGTGTCCAATCCATTCAAATCTGGAGAACCTACAGTTACTTCCATACCACCCTTGGAAAATAATTGTTGTAGGGTTATTAGATTCTCAACATACCCTTTGTTTCTTGTGTGTCCTTCAGGCCAAATATGAAGTAAAGAAGCGTTTGGATGCTCATTTTTCAACCATTTCTGCAAGTGCTCTGATAGATGAGTAAGGTCAGGCGAACCTACATTATTGAACCCAGCCGGGTATGCATTTGCATCAACTGCCGCAACTTTCCATCCAGCATCCCTGATATCAACTGAAGCGTACAACGGCATTGGAAGCTTTGCTCTCGCTTCTGCGAAAAACACTGACAATTCTTCTCGTTTTGACTCTAATTTTTCAGATAATTCAGAAAGCAATTCCGGGCCATCATATTCAGTCATCATCACACCTCATCTAAAATCTTCCAGTAAGTCCCAAAGCCCTTTGTTTTCTCTACCAAGGCCACCATCAATTATGTGTAGTGATTCAAAGAGTCGCAACCCAATAGCCATATCCGGTTGAGTTTTGAGTATTCTCTCTAATTTAGGATAACATGCAGCCCATTCATTTGCGTGTGGCATTAACTCAGTCATCAGTTCATTCAGAAGAGTTGGCGTTGTTGCAGTCCCAGCGGGAAGTTTTGGTCGATTGACAATTGACTTAGGAAGGTCAGTCAATGCTGCTGCTGCCCTTAATGCAAGTTTCTCTTGCTGGCCCCGAATACGCCAATCAATGGGGATTGTGCTTGATGCTTCACGATGGGCCGCACCCAAAAAAGGAACTCTGACCTCTAATCCATGTGCCATGCTGTGTCGGTCAACGAGTCGCAACTGAAAGTTAGTTAGTTGACCGTGGTCCATTTCAAACTGTAGAGTACTTGTCAAATCCGAAAATACCTCAGTAGGGTTATGCTTTTGAGCTCTCCAAGGTTGAGCAACTCCTTGTGCTTCTACCGCTGAAATGTTGTTTACAAGATGGTCCGCAAAGGGATGGCGGCTAGCAGAGAGTCGAGAAGATATCAACTCTTGATGACCTTCTAAATTTCGATAACGCGGATAACCTCCGTGCAATTCATCAGCACCTTGGCCACATAATCCAACCGTAACAGCAGATGACATTTTCTCAAATAGAGGTTGGAAAAAGAGAACCGAAATATCAAGGTCTTCTCCGTGCCATCCCAATGAAGGTAATTTTCGCCAAAAGCAATCATCCTCTAATGTTGATGTGTGGTGCCCCAAATCAAGTACTGCACAAACATCTTCTGCGGCACGGTAATCAGGATTATCCTCATTCTCTGCAACTGTCCAACATTCCGGAACAGGCTGTCCAGCCTGTGCAGCTGCCTTGTGAGCAAGCCCTGCGACCATGCTTGAATCTAAACCCCCTGAGAGAATGATTCCAAGAGGGACATCAGACATCAAACGGTCTTCAATACTGGTGCAAAGACTATCAAGCAAATCTTGAGCATCTAACTCAGAATTCCACGTACTACCTGGAGTAACTCGCTCAGAAGTATAAGTTGCAACACCAGTCAGTGTTGCTCGACCCTCTGAATCAAGAGCCCAAGTCTCAATAGTTGCAGGGGCTACTTGAGAAACACCTTCGAACAAAGTCGTTTCATCAAGAGAATACTCAAAAGCCAACCGCGCCAACATCGCATTCTCATCAATTTTTGATACATAATCTGGATGAGCACGGAATGCCTTCGCCTCGCTCGCTACAAGGAGTTCTCCAGATGGTGTCAAAGTACGCAATAGGGGTTTGACTCCCAGAGGGTCTCGGCAGAGAATCAATTCTTGCCGTCTAGAATCCCAAATAGCAAATCCCCAGATTCCATCCAACTTGCTTACCCAATCAACATGTGCAGTTGCTGGATTGTTGGCCTCAGAAGCACCTGAAGTTCTCCTCAAGTAACCAGAAAGTGATGAGCGAGGTGAGTCTACCGGCATTGACCTGCTAGAATTATTGTGAATTGCAGAATAGTGGGCTGCGAGGATTGCCTCTCCATCTCCTTTTGTATTCCATGGATAGCCAGAGTATGCCTTCCGTAAGTTACGAAAGTTGTAGATTTCGCCATTCTGAACCAGCCAGCAACCATGCTCAGAACCCATTGGTTGGTCTGAGCCTAGCAAATCAACAATTGATAGACGAGAATGTCCAAGGGAACAAACTTCATCCGCCCAAACTTGAATTCCGTCGGGCCCTCTGTGAGATAATAGATTAGCCATCTCACGAGTGAGTGAGGTGTCCCCAACCCCTAGAATAGCAGTTATCCCACACATTCGTACCAACCGAGTAATTCACCCGCTAAAAGACTGTGTCGGGCAATTATTGTTCATCTTACCAGTACATGAACCCGATAACCAATGTTGCGATGAGAGCAACGGCGTAAACAAACAGATACAGGCTCTGCGAAGGGGCGTCATCTTGCAATATCTCGTCACTCATGTTACTGTCGAAGTGCACTCGGATTTTAACCATAACGCAATGAGATATGTCTGTCATTTCTAGTGTTGGTTCTAGAATAATACTAATGTGTAAATTCACAGACCCAATGAAGATAAGAGTAAGATGACTAATAATGGGATCAGAACCATCGTTCCGTTATCATCTATCCAACGTAATCGCGGCCATTCAGATGCTACCTGTATAGGTGGGATTAGTAATGCAAAAAGAAGCGGTGTATCTAGGCAATTCCAAGATATTAACCACATAGCATAGACTGTAATCAGCCCACCGATGGCAACAAATTTTGGCTCTTTACCAGCTCGACGTATTTCTCCCATAACAGGGTCGCCAAATGCTAATCCAAGCACCAAGGGAGTGCCTAATGCGGCGCCCATTACACCTACAAGAGGTGAGAACGCAAGTGCTAACACAACTGATACTGCACCCCAGAAGAGAGCACTCAGTTGGGTTGCCTCATAAGCGCGTTGCCCAAATATCGTAAATCCTAATTTGAGACGGGTTAATTCTGCAACGATAATAATCCCCAGTACAATGAATGCAACATGTTGTGGAGTAGACCCCACTTTACCTGCAATTGCTTCACCATGCCAATAGTAAACGAAGGGAATTATTGCAAGAGAAACATGGGTAATTCTACGTAAAAGATGACCCGAAAATCCACCTACACTGTGTTTAACATGGTCTGCTTCGTATGAGTCTTCACTCAGAACTATTCCTTCATCCATGATTACCACCTCAGGTTCTTTTCAACCCACTCTTGTGCTGAATTATCTGAACTCGTAAGGCTATCCAGCACCTCGTTTATGTCCTTCCTTGAGAGAAGTGCACTATCCCAAGCAGTCAATAATCGTTCACGTGCCCGCGCTAATTCTGCACCTGGTTTTGCTGGTAGAGTTCTCAATTGGTCAGCCAACTCTTCAATTCCTTCTGAGGTTTTAGCAGATGCAAGCAAGACTGGAGGTGGATTACTTGCCACCTCAAGTGCAGAAATAATGTTGGCAGCAGCACGGTCAGAACCTTCTAAATCTGATTTATTCACTACTATCATGTCAGCAAGTTCAATCACCCCGGCTTTTTCAGCTTGAACTTCATCACCTCTTAGAGGCGCTTCAACTAGAACGATTCTATCAGCAACGGAAACTACGCGGATTTCAGATTGCCCTGCACCAACTGTCTCAATCAGAACGACATCGTAATCACAATGACGCATTACATCCGCCGCTAAAACCACTGCATTAGGCATTCCACCTGGTTGGTTCCTAGTAGCAAAAGAGCGAACAAACACATTCGGATTATTATCAGCAGATTCCATTCTGACCCGATCCCCAAGAAGTGCGCCTCCAGTCAATGGAGATGAGGGGTCTACTGCAATAACGGCAATTTTTAATCCATTAGATGTCCATGTACTTAGCAATCGGTCAATCAAACAACTCTTTCCCACCCCTGGTGCACCAGTCACACCGATTACAGAACCATCTACCTCACGTGGTGAAATCCCCAGTGAATCATGACTAACCTCACCATTTTCCACAGCAGTTAGTAACTTTGCCAAACTTCTTCGATTTCCTGAAATCGCTTGTTCAAAGAGGGTTGTTGGCAATCGTTCACGCCCCGCTAGACCAGACCCAATCTCCACCTTCACCAACCCCAACAGGCTGATTGGTGGAAACGCGCTCAACTACTGCGTCTACAAAATCTGACATCTCGTGCATTTTTGTTCCCGGGCCAAATATCGCCCTCATTCCGGATTCAAACAGAATTGGTCTTTCAGCCAAAGGAATAATCCCGCCACCAAAAACTGTAACATCATTACAACCGGCTTCAATCAGAAGTTGACAAATTCTAGGGAACAAAAAAGCGTGGGCTCCAGATAATGAAGATAGCCCAACCATGTCAGCATCTTCGTCAAGAACGGTTCGAACAATTTGTTCAGGAGTTCTTCGTAATCCCGTGTAAATCACCTCGTGTCCTGCATCACGTAAAGCCCGCGCAACAACCTTTGCCCCACGGTCATGCCCATCCAACCCAGGTTTGGCAATCACGATACGCATGGCTATCCTCAACCTCGTGGAAATGACTCCACCCTTTCAATTGAGCGCATCTCCTTTTATGGACCACCAAATTTCCTATAATTTTCCGCATAGTCTATTGGCTAGCGTGGTCACCTGCGAGTTGAGTGGGATGGAGTCGACTGAGGAAAGACTTGATGATTTGCGCCGACGCAAGGCAATCGCAGCCGCAGGTGGAGGTGCTCAGAGAGTTGATGCTCAGCACGCAAAGGGCAAGTTGACAGCCCGTGAAAGATTGGAAATGTTGCTAGATGAAGGTACATTCCAAGAAATTGATTCACTAGTTGAACACCGCTGCCGTGACTTCGGCATGGACCAAAATGTAATCCCAGGTGATGGGGTTGTCACTGGACACGGATTGATTAATGGACGACCAGTTTTCTGTTTTGCTCAAGATTTCACAGTTTATGGTGGGAGCCTTGGAGAAATGCATGGACTGAAAATTTGCAAAGTTCTCGATATGGCAATGAAAACCGGCGCCCCAGTAATTGGGCTCAACGATAGCGGTGGCGCTAGAATTCAGGAAGGTGTTGCAAGTTTGGGCTCTTACGCTGAAATTTTCTTCCGCAATGTTAGGGCAAGTGGTATCATCCCTCAAATCAGCATTATCATGGGTCCCTGTGCAGGAGGCGCAGTATACAGCCCAGCAATCACTGACTTTGTGATTATGGTAGACAAAACCGCGCACATGTTCATCACCGGTCCAGAAGTTATCAAAACCGTCACCAATGAAGAAGTTAGTTTCGAAGAATTAGGTGGTGCTTCAACCCATGCCTCTCTGTCAGGAGTAACCCACTTCACAGCATCTGATGATGAGGATGCACTTGAGTTGACTAGAAACCTAGTATCGCATCTTCCACAAAATAACTTGGAAACTACGCCTGTAAAACCTACAAATGACCCCTCCTCACGAGATTGTGAAAATTTACAAAATATTGTTCCTGATGATTCTCAAAAGCCATATGATGTGATTGACGTAATAAGTGAAATCGTTGATGATGGCGCATTCCTTGAGGTTCAAGCAGAATTTGCGCCTAACATCGTAGTTGGATATGGTAGATTAGATGGGCATACTGTTGGAATTGTTGGCAATCAGCCAAAAGTTCTTGCTGGATGTTTGGACATTGATGCATCAGTGAAAGCAGCTAGGTTCATCCGCTTCTGTGATGCATTCAACATCCCACTTCTAACCATGGTAGATGTACCTGGATTCTTGCCGGGAGCCAATCAAGAATGGGGTGGGATCATACGTCACGGTGCAAAATTACTCTATGCATACTCAGAAGCGACCGTACCAAAATTGACTGTCATTATGAGAAAGGCATACGGCGGAGCCTACGATGTGATGTGCTCAAAACATATCCGAGGAGACTACAATATCGCCTGGCCAACTGCACAACTTGCTGTGATGGGGGCTGATGGTGCGGTACAAATCATCCACCGAAACAGAATCAAAACCGCTACAAATCCCGAGCAAGAAAGAGGAAGATTGGTTGAAGAATATGGTGAACTTTTCGCTAACCCATACAAAGCAGCAGCGTTAGGATATATTGATGATGTTGTAGAGCCACGAGAAACCCGTGCAAAACTTTGCAAAGCTCTAGGAATGTTACTCGATAAGCAAGAGGACCGCCCTGCAAGAAAACACGGAAATATCCCCTTATGAGGTGTGAAATTATGGAGGATGATTCGTATAGCGATGCACTAAGCAAGATTCTTCAATCTGCTCGTGGACCTCTCACCGACATTGAGGATTTTGATACACCAGAACCCACCAAAATTTCTATTTCTAATGCACTTGATGAGACAGCAGAATCCTCAACAGAAGAGATTGATGGAGACAGAAAACGCCTAAGACGCTTAGCCGCCGTTATGGCAGTATTATCCATGCAAGCAGTTGGAGCCACTGAATCACAATCAGATATTGGGCGCCAACTAGGTAGTGCTTGGGCTCAAGACCACCGTCTGTCAGCAATGGGCCTGCCTGGGCTAGCGTACAGTAGAGCGAAGCGGTCGACTTGGAGGTGATGTGTCAATGAGTGAAACACGCAAAGTCACTATCAACGGCGAGACTTTTGAAGTCAAATTAGAGCCTGATGGGAATTCGTGGAAAGCGACTGTTGAAGGAGAGACATTCATTGTTGAAGTTGAAGGGGATTCCTCTCAACCAATTGCAAAACCGAAACGCTCAGGGAAAAAACGCAAAAAGTCAGGGACTGTTTCAAGCAGCATTCCAGGAAAAGTCATCACGGTAGAAGTTGAAGTAGGCCAAGAAGTTGCCGAAGGGGATGTAGTGTTGATTCTTGAAGCGATGAAAATGCAAAATGAGGTAGCAGCCCCGATTTCTGGAACAATTACTGAAATCAACTGTAAATCGGGTGAAAATATTGATGCTAACCTTCCTTTGGTTGTTATTGAGCCGCTATCAGACTCAGAAAACGAAGCGTAAGACAATTAACCATCAACTGTAAAGATTACACCGGGGGCAAAGAAGATGACCGAAGAAAAAGCACCCGAAAAAGTCACGGGCCCTCGTTGTGATTATCCTGGTTGTGAGGACGAAGGGGATATCATCAGCCGACTTTCTCCTGAAGGATACCTAGTTGCAACCGGCAAGAAAGCTTACTCATTTAGAGAGGCGTACCGCCGCTTTCATTATTGCCAAGACCACCACAGTGAACTAATGTCAGGTGTATGGAGTAGAATCACATTTGATTCTGATAAAGATGATGACCACGTTGCTCCTACTGCCATCTAAGCGAAACAATGGCTAGCGAACTTTCTCGTTACACCCGACTGAGCCGAGCGATCAAAGCCATGACTGCCAACCCAACAAGGTTACAGTAAGCGAAGAGTGTCGGTGGCATCGTCAACAGGTTCATTCGCCAATTAGTTGTGTTTTCTGGACTATCTCCAAACCAAGTTTGGATGATGCTCCACTCTATCCATACGCATACCAGCAGAACAACGAGCATGATTGTGCTACTACCAAGCAATGCTTTCTTTGAGAATCCCAATCCAATGAAGGTGAGAATCGAGCAGATAATGGTCACAAGAGCGAGGATGATGACAAATGCCAGCAGGGCCGAGAGGATCTCCATCGAATCTCTAATCGGCACGAGGTAGTCTTCACTCAGGTCGACACTCAGAATCTCATACCTATGATAGAAAGAGACCGCCGCAATGACAAGTGACATGAGGATGCCAATGAGCCCCATCAGGATGCGTGAGGCAACCCCACCCTTCTCTGGAACAGGTTCCATCAATCCTCATTGGAAGTCCATATTGATTAGTTCATCGGAAAAAAAATTGAGCCGAAACCTCTGTATTGTATACGGTTGCATCGCTACCATTCCGAAACCCGTCATTCGGAAGGGCTCCCCTTTGGTGCAAACAGTGATAGGTTGGAACGAGTGAAGAATAATCAGGTGAATTAGATGGGATATGAGGTTCTAATTTTCCGAGTTGGAGTTATAGTATTATGTGGATTGTTTTTTTTGTCCATCTATTTGATTGCAAAGATGCGTCGGACGAAAACAAATGATGCTTGGAAACAAGCTGCAACAGAACTGGGATTCAATTTCACTCCCCCAGGTATATTTGGCAAATATACAATGAGTGGGATGATTGGACAACAACTGAGTTGTACGGTTTGGGCGCATACAGAACCGCAAGGGAAGAGTAGTACTACATACATGAATTATGATGTGAGGTTTTTCCAGCCACTCAATCTTGGATTGGTGGTAAAGCGCGAGGGGGCGATCTTAGGGAAAATCGCAAAGTTGTCTGGTAAACAAGATATTCACACTAATAATCATGCTTTTGATAGGGCATTCACCATCAAAGGAACTGATGAATATAAGGTAAAGGAATTTCTCACGCCCCATATTCAATCTAAACTCTTAGAGGCAAGAAATGTG
>JYMV01030102.1_pt1 | contig 49696 bp, 46 predicted proteins | sample 338911 | NCBI WGS metagenome assembly JYMV01 (sample SAMN03354496, study PRJNA234377) | hydrothermal vent metagenome | biome: Deep sea; feature: Hydrothermal plumes at the Eastern Lau Spreading Center, Western Pacific Ocean; material: Seawater | place: Tonga | collected 2009 | depth 2000 m m | reverse complement strand
GACCATACATTTAATCACTAAGTCCCAGTTTACCTTCAACCATAATTGGCTAGAATCATCTGGTGATGAGTTCGATGAGTCTAGTGAAGAAGAATCAGAGGTCAAAAGACAAAAGCGACCTCGGTTTGTGTTTCCGAGATCGCTTTTAGTGCTTGAATCTCTTTAAAATGCTAGAGTTTTACCAAGCCTTTGGCTTGAAGACCTTTAGCTGTTTCTTCAACTGTAAACTCGACTCTCTGGTCTTCTTCAAGTGATTTGAATCCTTCACCTTGAATTTCAGAATGATGAATAAAGACATCTTCATTGTCATCAGTAGTGATAAACCCGAAGCCTTTGGCATCATTAAACCATTTAACACTACCTGTTTTTGTTTCCATAACTTCTACTTTTTCCTTATTAATTAAATAGCCAGGCTTAGATTTACTAAGCTGGCACTTTCTAAAGCATTATGCTCATTTACTACTAAAATAAATCAACTGCCTTATTAAGGATATCAGAAGGAAGGTTGAGTTTACCAAGAAATTTTTATAAGATCTATTTGCCAACAGAAACAAATGCCTGAATTCCTATAGTATTCTGTACTCATACTTCACCTAAAAAAACCTGTATTTAAATTATAACTTAAATGCAACTGCTCGATTGTGAATAGTTTGAAGATCTTGCACAGGAACAAGCATACTCTCTTCTGCAGATGAAATGACAGCAAGTCTTTTTTTATTGTAAATTATAGTTTTAACAGGAGTGAAAAGTGACAGTTGAAGAAGTAGTAGATAGTGTGTATTCAAAGTTTGCTGCAGGAGACGTGGAAGGTATGAAAGAGTTAATGGTCGACGATTTTGTTGGAACCATCAACGGTGATTAGCCTTAATCGTTTCCCAGTTAGTCGAGAGCTTATCTCTAGGCTCTATGGCTAATGCTGAAGCTAAGCCTTGTGTCATAATTAGTTGAATTTGCTTCACCATTAGGTCCTCGCTCAAAATAGCCACCTCGTCCAAGGAGCCGTGCATAATATGTTGGCAGGAAAAAACAAGAACGCGTGCATACTCAGATGTTGGAGGAGTTAGAACAACAATCTAACAAGTCTGCTTATCCTGGCTACACTCAACGTGGTCAACTTGGTGGGTATATAATACGGGGAGACGCTTACAAGAAACAAGGCAAGTTAGTGGATTGATGAGCCGATAAAATCTATCTGTACCTTAAAAAAATGGGCAGTACGAGAGATTACCCAGTCAAGTTGTATTAAGTTAAAAATTAAGTACAAGGCTGAAGTAAATCCGAATTCCTTATGGTATGCTGATTAACTTTTGGTTAATACTTACTGTTAGACATGGAGTTCAGCTATGAAGCAATCGCAATTGGATATGCAATACCTCTTTAAGCTAAGAAGAGTTGGGAGGTCGAAATAATGACTGGTATTTCTAGTAGGAGGCGGTTGGCATGGAAGATATGGAAAGGCACTTTCGCGAACTTGACGAATTAGGCTATACGATATTAGAAGATTTCCTTACCTCCAAGCAGGTTGAGGAAGCTATTTTGGCCCTTGAAGAGATTTATGAGTGTGAGAAGGACGTGGTTTCTCTTCACGAACCCAATACGAAGAGGACTTTTAACCTTACAAGCCGTGCGGAGATATTTCGGCAGATCATTCAACTGCCTAGGCTCGTAGCGTGTATGGAATACCTTCTAGGATCCGATTATATACTTTCTGATATGGGGGGGCGTTCGCCGATGCGGGGCGTTTCTTCTCAGGGGCTTCATAGGGATGGAGGGATATTTATTCCCAATCCCCCATACAACGTGCATGCTATTTTACCCCTCGCCGCTCAGTCGATGTTCGCGCTGTCCGAGTTCACTCCTGACAACGGTGCCACGCGTTTTGTGCCTGGATCGCACATCAGGGATATTGACCTAGGAGCCGTCCGCCCCGGGGAGGAACGTCTCTTTATCTGCTCGCCTGGTACAGTGCTTATCTACGATAATCGGCTTATCCACGGTGGTGGGCCCAATACCATCGATGAGATCCGTTATTCCATTCAAGGGTTCTGCTGCCGTAAGTACATCAAGCCATTTTGTGATCACACCCGGTCAATTCCTCGGGATCTCATTGAGTCTGCTTCACCTCTGCTTCGTCGGTTGTGGGGCTTCGAGTATCAATCCGCTTGGGAGGAATCCCCACGGGACTTCAAGGTCATGGAAGCGTCTGGAGCGAAACCGGTCTTTGACTTCAACCATGGGATAGGTCGCCAGTAGCACAAATCAAGGCTGCAGGAAACCCCAATACTAGAAACTCTTAATTGCTCCCCAGGTGAGGGCAAGTTTAACATTTGGATGGACAGCCTTGGGAATTTCAATCCAATCTCCTTTGGACGCCTCTTCCGGATTAAATTTGTCATCCATTGTTAGCAAGAGCTGATCCAGTAAAGTGCCGGCTTCCCGGCCCTTGGACCAGAACACATGTTTTCCTGTTTTCTTAACCTTAAAGAAGCTATGTGGATCAGTGTGAGCCTTATTGGAATCCCAAAACCAGATGTTCAAAGGATGTCCAGCCATATTGGCAGAATCTCCTGCGGCTGAGTATATCCTTACTGCTGGCTCGCCTAATGCGTCTTCAGCAGGGCTTGGGGCTGCTTTTTCCAACCCAATATGAATCCTTGCTTGAATCAGGACAAAAGATTCGAATCCATAAATACCAATCTCCCGTCTTGGGGATTTCAATTTCATGCACTGTTTTGGCGCCTCTCGCATGATCGGTTGATTTCCCCTCCGATGCACCCTTATCCTTGACGATTGTCACCCCTTTTTCCATCTTTCCGGCGTTTGCTTCGAGGATAACGGCATCCTTGGGCAAGTCGATCTTGGCGGGGTGCGCCGCAGATGTAACCATCAAGAGCCCCCAAACAAACCATAACGTTGAAAATTTCACTGATAAGAGCAGGAACTGAGTCCTCCCTTTCATAATTTTGACACCTAAAAAATCACATCCTATTTAGGGGCATTGTACCCAAAATCAGAGGATGTCAGAAAACTTACCCCATATTTTTAAATTCCACTTGTACCAGGGACCAGATAGATCTAGAGATCAATACTATTTCCTCACTGGTTGTCTGTTCGTGTCGTAGGGCTTCTATTGGATGTAATTTAGCTGCTTTCCACACTGGATATGCACCGAAAAGACACCAATCAGGGCAGCTACAATAAACGCTAACACTGTATAAGTTAGAGATATAATCGTTCGTCAACCCCAGAGTGAGAGTATCATTCGCGCACCAAAAATTCCAACTTAAATACAGGTAACTTCATTCGGCTGTTTGTCATCGTTGAGATTGTTTTGAATTCCCGCAACCAATTTCTAATCCCACTGTTAGAGGTAGTTCTTGGTCCGAACATGTCCCAGTTGATCTGGATGAACCTTCCCATCCAAATTGGTGGTATATTTGTTCCGCCTTTGGGTCTGATGACTGGATTTAATCTCAACACCGTGTACCGTGGCGGGTCGAGTGGTCGTAACCAGCCATTCTAGCAGATCCTTTTCCATTACCCTAACTAGGTCAATCGAGTTGGGCTCAAAATAAAGATTGTTCATCTCCCACGGATCGGCATCCAGATCGTAGAGTTCGCCGAAGCCTTCCGTCTCCGGGAACATAGCGCGAGGATAAATGACCAGACGATATTGCCCTTTGTGGATACTCTTGCTCCAAGCAAACTCGGTTACCGCAATCTCTCGAACAGCCTGTTCCTGCCCCTGCAGCAGATGAGAGATGTTTTTACCATCTGAGGTTTCCAGTGGCTCAATGTCTGCCAACTGGCAAAGTGAGATCGAGACATCGACCGACTCGACCAATTGTTGCGAAGCGTGCCCCGATTGAAAGTGGTCAGGCCACGACCAGATCATGGGAATTCGCGTAATGGCATCGGCACAGATCCCTGGTGCTTTCTCCATGATATCATGTTCCGCTGCATAGTCACCGTGATCTGAGGTATAGATGACGATCGTATTTTGACAGAGCCCGCTTCGCTCCAAAAAACCGATCATTTGTCCAACTGCATGATCAACCTGGCTAACGGCTCCTAAATAACCGTGAAGTTTGCGCAATCGTCCCGCCTCAAAGGTCTTGGGCTCAATTAGTGTCCAGTCACCCTTGCGCCAGCGTTCCACCGTCTGCCGGAAGGGTGGGGGCTTTGAGGGTCATGTCGTAGTCGGTATTGGGTGGCAAAACCAATTCCTGATCCTTATACCAGGACCAGAAAGGCTCACTTGGCGATGTACATTGATGCGGTCGGGGTAGACTGGCAAAGGCAAGAAACGGTTGATCCGCCTCTTGCGCCGATTCGATGAAGCGGATCGTCTCCTGTGCAATCCAACCTTCCTGGGATTCTTCAAATATCAGAGGTGAGGGACGTCCCTCCATCGACTGTCGGCCGCGGTCACCAAAGTCCGGCATCTGCCTATGGTCTTCCAAGTGAAGTTTGTTTCGACTTCGGAGAAAAGAGGTATACTTGGCTGAACAACCACCGACACTACAGTCACAGGTTTCATGGAAATTATCGACGGCATCCTCGATCCAGTATTCTGGACAGTGGATCTTGCCAACTGCACTGGTCATGTAACCGTATTGGCGAAAGTGGGAAAAGAGATTGGGCAAACCATTCGGATTGGGGCCACTGAGACCGTAGTACCCATGGTTGTGACAGTACTGCCCCGACAAAAAAGAAACGCGACTCGGGGTACAGATCGGGTTTTGGGTGATGGCATTCTCAAATCGGACACCTTTGGTGGCTAACTGATCTAGATGTGGTGTCTTGACGTTTGAGTGACCTTTGTGTCCCAAAATCTTGGCGTTGTGTTGGTCGGAGATAATAAAGAGAATATTGGGTTTTGATGACATGTGGAAACCTTTCTCGAGTTCGTAAACTAGGAAGCTAAATTCTTTGCGATAAGCGTTTGAGCCTGCTTGTACTTTAGTTTTTAACTTAAATACAATATATCAACTTGAACCATAATAGTATCAGCTGACATGACGGTGGTTTTTCAAGGGATTTCTCCTGAATTTCTTCGGGGTTTTTCATGAAGCAAACAATGGGGGCGGACAATACTGTAACCAAAGTGTGGAAAGATAAAGACTATAAGCACACCGCCAAATCCACAGAACATAAGACAGAAATTATCGGTCTTTTTCTATCAAAACCTTGTTTTCTCGATGAGAGGCAGCTAATTGCAATTGCTTTTTAATCCTTGCCCAAGTCACAGCTAGTTTTCTTACAGGCTGGACAGATAGACCCTTGACTTTTGGGCCCTCTGCCTCAAAATCGTCGTATTGCGTAATCGTATTTTCATGGGCAAGGCCAATGCGACCAATGGGCATTTTACCGAAGCTGTGCCGGTTCACCTCCTTATCCTTCTCATCGTAGATGACCACATCCTTTCCTTCAATCGATACGGTATAGGGGATAATCACACCTCCTGCCTGTATCCGCCCATCGGCAACTTGACCGAAGTTTTGTTCGCCTCCGGCGAGCGCACTCTTTTCTATTGTCCAATTGCCACGACCAATCCTCGCACCAGCATAGTACACTTCATCATCGGCAACATAGGCAAAGATAGTATAGCACCACCGCCCTCATCCCTGCATTTAACTCGCATGACCAGATCGTCATGGGTTTCGATGTCGGAGAAGAGAACAAAGGAACCTTGACCGATGGCTGGGCTGTTACTTTCCCACCATCCATCTTTTATTTTCCAATCTCCTTTTTTAATTTCCCACAGCTCTTTTGTTAAGCGGGCATCTTTGAAATCATCCTTTAACGTATCAGCTGTAGCTAAGGAAGCAATGAGAAAAGTAAATGAACTAACAAACGCAAAAGTGGCAACAAGAGTAAATCGTCTCATTAGAATATTAAACTCCTTTATTTGCAGCGGTTTGATGAATTTTGAAAGTTACAATTGACAGTAGGGGTCAGCCGTTCAGATTTTATTTTACCAAAAAGGTGGGAAAAAGGATCGAGATAATGTCCGATAAAGCTAAGTATCAGCATTTTTGAAGCACGGAAGCCTGTAAACAGAAGAAATATGCATTTTAGTTATGACTTAAGTACAGGTCCAAACAAACGCTACATATCAGATAAAAGAGTCATAAGTCGGTCTGAAACAACGATCACATGCATATTTTCTCAGGATTCATTACGTCATATTAACATCACTACAAGGCATCTAAAGTTACCCATGCAGTTTTCTGGTTTATTCGGAGTCGTTCGACAATCTCCCTACTCCTAATGCTCGCTTATGCCGAGGAGCAGTTGATTCAAGCGTTGCAAGGAAAGGACAACAGTGAATAATATGCACACTTGTCCTCAAGGAATCGCACAGCTATTCTTGAAATTCTCACGGAAACTAAGGTGGGGTTTCGGAGCAAGGTAAATGCCTTGAATCAGAAGGATCCTTAGAACAAATTTCTGGTTACATTAGCCCTTTGTATTCATTTTCCAAATCCCGAGTGAAAGAGATAACACGATCAACTGCAACTTGCGCTTCACTACGATCGGATTGTGATAATGCTGTGTCCTCGATTGATTTCTGAAGATCTGGAATCCACTTTGTTTTTAAGTGGTCAAGTTGATAGGCAAAGTCAGGATCGGCCGTTTCGCTCACAAAATACTCGATCACGCCAAGTAAACCATATTTTCGGTTCATGTCCATGTCTTCCAATTCTGCATTCATCTGCAAGACAAGGTTTCGACTTCGTGCTTGGCGTTTCTCAGCGACATCTTTAGCTGAATTGGTTAGAAGATTTTCAACAAAACTATCTTTGGAGTCGACGAACCGTGGGAGGCCTTGGACGTAGCTTTCTAGTTCGAACTTGCCGTTTCGCTGAATGGCGAAATGCGCGTGAATATGAATATTTCGGAAAAAACCAGTGTAACCAACATTCGGATCCATCGTATCAGCATCATATAGAATCTGATTTTCGATATTCTTGTACAAAACGTCAAAGTCCTCGCTGGTCATATTCATCGGTTTTAAATGGGCAAAAACAATTGACCGAACAGCTTCGATAAAATCTGCGTCAAAACCGTAATCGACAAGGATTTTTTCGGTGATCACAGCACCAGAGTCGTGGTGCACGGTGCTGTACAGGTCGTAATCATCGTATAAGCGAGTGACAATATTTTCACGTACAGGCTTCAGTTTTTCATTAAGCCAGAAACCTTGTTCACTAGTGACACGATTTCCATCAGCATCAGTCAAAATCTCGCCATCATATCTTTTGGTAATGTCGTGTAGAGTCCCAGCAACTTCAAGTTTTTTGACATCACCACCTTCACGCCTGCCAAGTTCCATACCCATTGCACGCACACGCTTGGTATGATTCCAGGTATAGTGACGCCACTGGAAACCGACACGATTATGATCCCAAAGTTTGTAGGTGTCGGTAACTAAATCTTCCAGTTCTTTCGATACTTTTGAATAGTCCATAAATTCCTCGTTGGTTTACATGGACGGCAACTTTTGTGACGTCCTGTTGATTATGCAAGATTTTACCTTGAGCCTAGTAAGAGTTGACGTAGAAGCAACTTGGGGAATTCGTATCAAAATATCCTGATGTACAAAATTTCTTATTGAAGTGTGAACTTATGATTTCAGATTCACTAAGCTACCAATTTTTGTCGCTTTCAACTCAGGCGGCATTATAGTTGATTTTGCCGTATAGATCAATAAAAATTACGGAGGTTTAGCAAAATGCTGGCAGCTCCATATTGATGAACGTACGAAACGTGAACCCTACGGTTTATTCTCCCACCGGTAATAAATAACATGCTGCTTCCTGATCATTTCTGACAAGAAGATATGGTCCTGAAAGTGCTGGATTATTCCAAGTTCTGCCGTCAAGAGCTGCAAATCTCGATAACTCCTTGTGTGCAGTAGGGTCGGCACCAACTAACACAATTTCTCCTGATTCTGCTTGAATTAGAAGTAGATTATTTACCAGTATTATCTGTCCATGTCCGTAGCGTCCTCGCTTCCATTTACGTTGACCGTTAGTCAAGTCAAGACACACAAGAATGCCATCATCAAGACCATAGATGTAGCCTTCATGATGGACAACGTTGGTAAACTTGGCTTTTAGATGGTGGGTTTCCCAAATCAAGGAAACTTGAAATTTTTCTGCGTTTTTATCTTGATGGATCTGAAATAACTTACAACCGATACCATATCCAGTGGAAACAAAGAGTTGGTTTTCAGGTAATGGTAGAGGTTGAGCAACATGTTGTGTTTGCTTCGGCCAAGATTGTCGCCAAATAATTTGCCCGTTAAGTGGATTATGAGAAACAATGTAACCGCGATTAAAAATAAGAATCTGAGGTACATCCACAAAATTGGTTATTATTGGTGAACTGTAACCGGCTCGACCAGTGCCTGCATGCCAAATGGGGTCTCCCGTATCTTTATGATAAGCAACTAGAGATTTCTCCAGGCGCCCCCCGGCACTGACCACGACCATGTTATCAAGAACTAAAGGTGAGCAACTTATTCCCCATTCATTAACCTCAGAATTATTATCATTCACAATATTTTTTGACCATACACATTCACCAGTCAACAGATCTAAGCAGTTCAGAGTTCCAGTTGCGCCTAGTGTGTATACATAGCCCTTGACAATTGTCGGTGTTGCACGAGGTCCAACACCCCCAGGTTCCTTTTCATACCGGGTGTTATCACTATGCCTCCACTTTATTTGACCAGACCTCAGATTGTAACAGACCACCATTTCCTTTTTACCATGCTGCTCCTGAGTAACCGCCAAATTCCCAAAAATGGCGAAAGCTGACCAGCCTGCGCCTACGGGTTGTTGCCACATGAGCCGCGGTGGGTGTTTCGACCAATCATGCACCAATCCTATCCCGCTTAGGGTCGCATTGCGATTCGGCCCAAGAAATTGTGGATAGTCGTTAGATGAAAGCCATGATGCTTCATCCATTTTTCCTGGATTAGTGTTGGCCCGTGTCAATGACTCGCCAGCCCTCTTAGACCAACTCCATTCCAGTATTGGGATCAAGTCTCCCGTGAACCCTTTAATCCGAAACAGGGCAATTGAAAGCAGGATGACACAAAGGACTGTTCCCAGAGACAAGAGCCGGATCTTCCATCGTAACCGAGAGAAAAATAGTAACCAAATAAAGAGCAGTAAAAGTGAAATGCCAAGAACACTTATACTTCGCAGGATTTGATTTTGACGATCTAGACCGTCAAACAGCCAGATCCAAATAATTGTGAGAATGGTCAGTAAGAAAATCAGGACAACAGGCCATAAGCGGATAGGTTTTCCAGTTGGATTGTTTAGTAAAAGCATTATGGCATTTTTTGTGGAACCTGGCTTTTGATAGCTTCAATCGCTTTAGCCGCCAGTTTGGTTGCTCTTAGGCCATCACCTACTTTGGCTGCGTCCGTGGGATCTGTGCCTGATCCCACCCAACCAATAAGAGCTTCCATTTGACCAACATAACCGTGAGCAGCACTACTGTTACGAAATCCTATGGGTAAGTCGTTCATAGTGAATGTCTGAGGTTCAATCCCCCAAAACTTGATTTGCGGGATATTATAGTATCCCGAAAGGGTAGCGGTTTTGTCACCACCAAAAAGCTCGTAGAACCCTTTTCCAACCAGGGCAGGTGAGCCAAAATCTCCGATTATAACACTGGCTACGCATCCGCTAGCAAAACGAATGGTCGAGACAACGCTATCGGTGATTTCTGGTATCTTAGGGTGTGTAAAGTTGCCGCCTTCGGCATAGATGCTGATCGGTTCAGATCCAGCTAACCAGCAGACAGCGTCAAGTAGATGACAACCTTGTGACAACACATTTCCCCCACCCTCGATTGGATCGTTGGCCCAACTATCATCTCCCCACCTTGGGTCTACCATTTGCCCCACAATCACCAGTGGATTTGGAACCGACTGTTTCAGTTTTTTCATAAACGGGGAGAATCTGGCTTGGAACCCGACCATTAATTTTACACCCATATGCTTGACAGTCGATTCTATCTGTTCGCATTCTTTAATTGTCAGTGCCAATGGTTTCTCGACAAAAATATCTTTATCAGCTTCAGCAGCTTGAATAGCGAAAGGAAGGTGTAGATGATGGTGAGTACAGATGAGTATCAGATCTATTTTTTCGTCATTAAATAAATCCTGTGGATTTGGGGTGCAGTATTTCCCTCCAGCTTCTTGTTTTAACCGTTTCGCTGCATCTAAGTTGACATCAGCTAATGCACGTAAATTGGCTCCTTCAATTTCGACCAAATTCCGAGCATGTTGACTTCCCATTAAACCACAACCGATTAAGCCTACTTCAACTTTATCAGACATGATATATCCTTATTGAAATTAGGATTTAGTTGATCCTTAGATCCGGAACCAAAACGATTTCTCCGCCCTTTTGGGCAGAAAGATGAGCACATATGCCGGGTACGGTATAATCCATTGCTCGATACACATCGATTGCAGGAGTTGTGTTGTTAAGTATTGATTTAATGAATTCTGAGGCCACCCGATTCTCAGCAGTGCCGTGTGCGGCCGCATTACTTTGGTAAAACTTCATTTCCTGATCCGATTTGGTTGCTTGATAATATCCGCTGACCGGATCATTGTATTGCCTTTGACTTTCAAGGACGCCGTTGGCACCGTAGATAATATACCAGTGAAATGCCGGATGTCTTTCAATTGAAAATCCACAAAGAATTTTGATAGTTACCTCATTTGCTGTTCTGAAAAGCCCAACTTCTAGATCTATAGCGCCAATGTCCGGTGCCACGTTGCTTCCACTGGAAAGGCCCGTTGCACTGACACATCGGTCATCAGTTATGAAAAGCAGAGGTCCTAGACTATGTGTGCAGTACTGAATCGGTGGCCAACTGGCACGCCAGGTTAATGTACCATTGGTACCTTTCATCAGTTGGCGGCAGTCGTGAACGTATTCAGCCTCAGCATAGATGATTTTTCCCAGATCATTGTCTGCAACTGTTGACTTCCAAGAGAGATGCATATCGCTATAACAACTGTTTTCGGCCAGCATATAATTTTTCCAGATTTATTAACGGCTTCTACAATCTGCTGGCATTCGCCAATTGTAGTAGCAACCGGAACCTCACACAGAACGTGCTTACCACTTCCAAGTGCCAGAACAGTTTGTTCTGCATGGCAGGCAGGAGGCGTACAGACGACAATGGCATCAAGGTTCATAGCCAAGAGATCACCAAAATCGGTGAACTTTTCGTCCGCGGAAAATTCCTCTAGAAGCGACTGATCTATGTCACATAACGCAACAACATCAGATCTATTATCCTGAGAGAAGATATTTATCCATGTTCTACCGCGTCTTAAACCGGCAATGCCTATTCTAAGTTTCATAAGATAGGATTATAATAATTTCTCTATTGTCTGTATCATGGCTTTTATGTAACGAAGCAATACTACCATACCTTAGATAAGGCTAGGTAGCATCACCGATAATTCGAGGTGAATAATCTGGTGTCATGGCACTGATAAATTTGACCTCTCTGTAAGCACATATGTAGCAATCGAATCAACGTCTACCTTTATCAATAAAGACTCGTCAAATTTTTGGGAATTTACCTTATGCTGTTTCGGAAGTGAACATCAAAATTCTGTTCAGGCCACCAAAGTAATAGATGGTCCAGGTCCATTTCTGTCTCCTGGCAAAATCCGAATCCGTTGCTAAGGAGGAGGTATTGTTACAATCAGCCATTTCATGGTTTGATGATTTAATAGTCTACCGGCACCTCGCATCCTCTACTCAGGTGGATTATCTGGATAGATTACTAATTTAACATTGAACTGTTCTTCCGTCGGCAGAACTTTCTCCAAGAAAACCGGTCAATCGCTCCCACATTTCTTCTCCGTTGATCTCTCCAGTTTCTGTTACCAAGGCATCTTTTAACACTCCGGCGGTCAAAACCATGTTCAAGTATTTACTTGGATGAGATATGTTGGAATATTGGCACATGGGACAGAAATAGCCGGCCGATGGGTGTGTCTAATAGAAAGAAAGTGGATTGGATGTTCTGGGAGACATCAGTTTCAATTTTGTAGTAGCTGGATACCCAGCGGATGTGTTTTCGCTTACATTCCTTATGACTAAAGGTCAGCTCGGCCTAGCCATTGGATTCTCCTATCCTACAGCAATTTAGAAATCAAATTCGATCCGCAGTTTCACAACCTTCGATGCATTGAATTGTCCCTTTAGCCCATTCAGGTGTAATGATTAGCGGCAGTTCTGAAAGAAGGTGATCAGCCACATTTTTATAATAGGTTTGCCAACCACCGCTTGATACTCTCGGGTAGTCTAGCGTCATCTGACGACCATCTTCTAGAACCGATATCACAGATGTTTTTCCGTCAAAATTTTCTACCGTAATCGAACCCTGAGTTCCGAGGATTGTCCAGAGGGGTTTATTGACAGTACATAGATTTGATTGAACCAGTTGAGCTTCCAAACCACTGTCAAATCGAACATAAGCTCGACAATAATCTTCATTAGTGTTTGCTTGCCATTTGCGTTTCATAAAGTTACCGTAGAGTGTAGCTCGTTTATTAACTCGATTATCACCTTTATCGTACTGTGGTACGAGCTGTAGGATTTTCTCAAATTGGTGGGCTCCCATATCGTATAACATCCCACCCGAGATCTCTTTGTGTGCACGCCACTGCTGCCCAGGAGCCCCATATCCGACCATGTTGCATTCGATCGAGAAGACATCACCAATTAAACCCGATCACGAGCCGTTAAGATATCTGGATCCCAATGCCGATTGTGGTAGGTAGATAGCATAACCTGCTTCTCTTTGGCAATGGCTATGAGTTCATCTGCTTCCGAAACGTGAACAACAAATGGCTTTTCGGTGATTGTATGTAAGCCTGCTTCTAACAACACTTTAGCAACCGGTGCATGATAAGCATGTGGAACAATCACTATTCCCATGTCGATTAGACCGCTTTCTGCCATTTCCTTTACATCGGTGAAGACAGCGATGTGATTACCTTGTTCCGATTTTGCCGCTTGAAGCCGATTCTCGTCTCTATCACAGATAGCAGTTAACTCAAATCCATGTGTTTGCGCAATTCTATCTGAATGATGTTTCCCCATTCCAAACTGAGGTCCGTATCCGACCAAACCAATTCGAATGGCTGATGAACTATCTTTCAGGTTGGTGACGTACCGAAGCCCTTTTATCAGCTGATCTTGAAAATCCGGATGCTTGAAAGTTCGTTGATCGTGACCGAGTGCATTGTAGTAGACCTTACCTGATCCGTAGTTATAGGTGTATCCAAGTGGGTAGCGTTCCATCCGCCAGTTACCGTACTGAAAATATCTCAGTGACGCATCTGTTCGGATCTCCATTTCATAGCATTCATCAGTGACCTGAAAACTTTTATTTAATCGGGGAAGAATATCGTCAACATCATCTACCACGTTTACCTCAAATGGTGCCAGAGGATCGTGTTGGATAAATTCGGAACCAATTAGGTTAATATAGGTTTCATACTGGCCTAACCCTGCGTTGGAACCGTGTACAGCGAGTAGTCCCCCACCATTATCAACAAAAGAAGCAATGCCTTCTTCCTGCTCAGGTGTCAGTGTCCCACCAGCAATATAAAGTGCAACTGCATCGAACGAATCTAGTTTGGTGAAACTGTTTCGATCTTCACTAATGTCTAACTCGAATTGCTTCGAGGCTTGAATGATGTGGGTAAACATGTTGGAGAAATCCCCATAGGGACTCTGTTGATGGTTGATAACCAGTAATACTTTTTTCATTTTTTCTGCCTGTGTTTTATTAGTGCTAGGGTCCTATTACGATCGCCTATGTTGTGGAACCGACTGTTTACTGAATAGCAGCGGAATCTTCTTGGTACCTTTTTTCGCTGAACATCAGGATGAAGGCGATGCTGGCAACAATGGTAACCGCGATAGGAACCAGAAAAATCTTAGCCCAAGCGTGACCACCATTTTCTAATTTGAAAAATTCGTGCACACGTCCGCTGACAAGATGTCCGACAAACATACCAATCCCGTTCGTTGCAAAGACGAGCAAGCTTTGCGCGCTTGATCTGATGTCAACTGGGCTAAGTCTTTCGACGGCAATCATCCCCCCAACAAAGAAGAAGGCATAACACAAACCATGCAATGACTGGGAGGCGATGACTAACCATGCTGGTTGTCCTATAGCAAAGATAGCGTAACGCACCGGCCAAGCCAGAATACCAAGAAAGATTGTTGTCCGCATGCCAAGTTTTCGGATACTTGGTAATAGAAGAATCATGATTAAAACTTCTGCGATTTGTCCCAAACTCATTGCCCAATTTGCTGTACTTGCTGCTAAACCGATTCCATGTTGCTGCTCAGTTAAGAATAAGAATGTCAGGTTATAGTAGAATGGGAGTTCGATAGCAACAACAAATGAGATAATTAACAATACAGCGAAGTTGCGATTTTTAGTTAGGGAGATGGCATCAAGAAAAGCATATGGGTTTTGGGCTTCTTTGGCAGGCGGCGTGTTTGGTAAAGACAAACAGTACAATCCCATCAAAATGGAAACTGCCGCGGCGGCTAGTAAACAATCACCAACATGTGATTCTTCTGGGACACGCACTTCCCAAAATCGTAGGTATAGACTCATTATCCAATTGATTACTATCCATCCAAGTGCTCCCCAAACACGAATATTGCCGAATTTTTCTGAATCGCCCATATGGTGAAAGGAAATAGCATTAGTCAATGCGATAGTTGGCATGTAGAGAACCGCATAGACACAAATTGCTAGAAACATGGCAGGAAATGAGGTCTGTTTCCAAGCGACAATTAACAGGATTCCTCCAACAAAATGTGAGAATGCCGTAAAAATCTGAGCTGACATGAAGCGGTCAGCAATCCAACCGGCTATCAAAGGGGATATCATAGCGCCAATAGCAGTGGTACCGAAGACGTAACTAATTTCTTTGCCCGTAAACCTGAGATTTTGCATGTGTCCAGCAATTAAAACTGCCCATGCTCCCCATATGGCAAATTGCAGAAACATCATCAACGAAAGACGAAAATAAACGAAACTGTTATTTTTATTCACACAGATTCCCTGAACTGCAAGTTTAGTCCAATCCTAGCATAGACAAGAAGAATTCAGCAAGTGATCAAAAGGTAAACATAATTTTTTTGATCAAGAAGATCGATAATTGAAAGGGTTACAAGCTATTTTCTACTCGAAGCTTACTTCTGATAGATCGATAGAGAGGAAAAGTGAGAATCACAATTGTGATTATAAGAATGGTTATGGTTATCGGGCGTTCCCATAAAAAGGATAGTTCGCCATTGCTGATTAGCAACGCTCGCCGAAGATTATCTTCTAGCAAACTACCAAGTACAAAACCTAGAAGCATCGGTGCCATGGGAAACTCTAGAAATCGAAGAAAAATGGCAACTGTAGCAAATCCAACCATCATATAGATGTCAAAGGTGTTAAACGAAACCAAGTAAACACCAATTAGGGAAAAGAAGAGTATAAATGGAATTAAGAATCTTTGGGGCAAGGAGATCAATCGTGCAATATAGGGAATTAATGGAAGGTTCAAGATCAGTAAGACGATGTTCCCCAGGTACATGGATATGATAACTGCCCAAAATACTTCTGGTTTTTCCGTGTAAAGTTGAGGACCGGGTTGGACACCATAGGAAATTAATGCACCTAACATCACGGCAGTTGTCCCTGAACCAGGTATTCCCAGCGTGAGGAGCGGTACAAATGAGCCGGTTGAGGCAGCATTGTTTGCTGTTTCAGGAGCTGCTAAGCCTTTTAAATTCCCATCTCCGAATTTCACTTTCGCTTTTCCGGAGCTGAGGGCTTGTTCCATCCCATATGCTAGAAAGGAGGCTATAGTGGCTCCGGCACCCGGTAAAACGCCGATCAGGAACCCCAGCACCGATGATCGGCCGATCGTTGGTGCGATCTCCCTCAATTCTTCCTTTGAAACTTTCAGATCATGTAGATCTGATGTCAGGTGGACTTGGTGGTTTCCGTTTCGGCTGCTAAGCGCCATTATCAGAGCTTCAGACAGAGCGAAGGTAGCCATTGCTAAGAGAAGAAAACTAATGCCGTCAAACAGATCAAGTTGACCAAAGGTAAAACGCTGAATACCGGTAATGTTATCCATGCCAACAGTTGATAACATTAGCCCTATAATCGTCATTGATATGGCTTTTAAAAACTGACCTTTTGGGGTAAAAGCGGAGACGGCTACCAATCCCATCAGCATAAGCACGAAATAATCAGCGGATTGGAAACCTATTGAAAATCTTGCTAGTACCGGGGCACCCAGAAGGAGGAAAATCGCACCGATTGTTCCACCGGCAAATGAGGAGTAAGCCGCAATCGCTAGCGCTTTGCCTGCTTTACCCTGTTTTGCCAGCGGATACCCGTCAAAGGCGGTAGCAACAGTCCCTGCCACGCCAGGCGCGTTGATGAGAATGGATGAAGTGGACCCACCAAATACCGCACCATAGTAAACCCCAGCCATTAGAATCATTCCCGAAGCAGAATCAAAACCGTACGTAATCGGAATCATTAGTGCAATCGCTGAGACCGGTCCGAGTCCTGGCAGCATGCCAATCAAAGTGCCAGATAGGACACCGATGAACACCATGCAGATGTTTGTCAACGAAAATGCTGTTGAGAATCCGGTTAAAATCCCTTCTAACATCAGTCTAAGTTCAGCAACCCAAATACAATTTTGCCAAGAGAACCCAAATCAAGATAAATTCTCAATAATTGGGTGAGAGACAACCAGAAAGCAAAGGCCGTGATCGTAGCAGTGAGTAGAATAACCTTTAGTTTTCGTTCGCCCATTATCCAAAAACCGATACCGAGAAAAAGAATAGTTGAAACCAAGAATCCCAGAATTTTGATGGCCAGTCCGTAAGAAATCATCAACAGCAATAGGAAACCAACACGAAGTAGACCTTCTGGCGTGAATTTTGGAGTGGCCGTAACTGATTCTGCCGGAAGTAGAAGGATCAGTATTGAAATAACGATGCCGGTCGCACTTAAAGAAATCGGAAGACTGGAAGGTGAGACAGAATCGCTGAAAGCAGGGATTTCTGGAAGATTTAGCGCTATGATTCCATAAGCAATAGAAAAACCAAGAATAACCAAGGCACCAAATCTGTTTCTTGACATCGATTTCCTTTGTGATTACTCAAGGAATCCAAGTTCTTTCATCAATCTACTGATCGTACTTTCTTGCTGAATAAGAAAAGCATGGAACTTTTTACCCGAAATGTATAGATTTTCCCAACCGTTGCGCATTCTGACTGTTTCCCAATCTGGGGTTTGAAACATTTTTTCCAGCACTTTGGTGTAGGTTTTGACTTTTTCCTGAGATAGATCGGGTGGTCCAAAAAAACCGCGCCAATTGATGAAAATAATTTCGTACCCAAGTTCCTTGAAGGTCGGCACATTAGGGACTGCGGGAGATCTTTCGCTGGCGGTAATAGCCAGAATGCGAATTTGTCCTGATCTGTGTTGTGCTAAAGCTTCCCCCAAGCCGGTGGACAAAATCTTGGTTTCTCCGGACAATAACCCAGCCATAGCTTTTCCACCAGCATCGTAGGGAATATAGCGTACCTGTTTAGGATCTCCTCTGGCTGCCTGGAATGCCAGTGCTGCCACTAGGTGATCCATACTGCCTCGTCCTGATCCACCTCCAACCGTTAATTGAGAAGGATCGTTCTGGAATAAAGTAACGGCCTGTTGCCAATTCTGGATTTCTGAATTGTTGACAACTGTAAACACTCCATAGTCAGCTACCACAGCCGCTATCGGAGTTAGATCCTGAAAGGAGTGAGAAAATATTTTTTGTAGAGACCTAATAATAATAGGTGTTGAATTCACCATCAATGTATCTTGTTGACGTTTGGCTGTTTTTACCAGATGGGCGATCGCTCTGCCACCACCACCTCCAGACATATTCTGATATGAAGCGCGTTTAATTAAGTTGGATTTAGTCAGTGCTTCTCCTACCCCCCGTGCGGTTCCATCCCAGCCACCGCCCGCACCGCCAGGGATCAGGAAGTGGATTCTATGAATCTGTGTCTCAGCTGTGACACAGTGTGACACCAATAAAAATACGGTTATTACCGTCAGTACCTGACGATTAGCCCAATATTTCATAAAATTCCTGACAATCAATTCTATATTCTGCTTAGTTTTCTTTTATCATTGCTCAGGTAGTTGTTAGCTTACCTTGGGAAGAGACAGCGAACCCTGCGTTAGGCACTCCCTTGCCTATAATAACAAAATCATTGAAGACCGATTTTGATCCGTCACAACAGATGGCGACTGAAACGCGACCAGTTTTAAAACGCTTATCTTGCCATTCACAAATCAATTTGCCGTCAAAGTATCCTTTAAATTTTTCTGCTGATACAACAACTTTATATAGATGTGCTTCCAAAGGATTTCCGGGTAGAACATCGTTTGTGATAAAATTCCAATTACCAGCAAGTTGAACCATCCAGCTGATTTCTCTATCTGCAACATTAAGCGCTCAGCCGTAACAATTATTTGGATCCAGATGACGAATGCCAATTCCAATAAAATCTGCCTTGATAACACGTGCTTTGACTTCAACGGTATAGTTGCTCCATTTTGCCTCTCCCCAAATTGAACCTGTGACCCCACTGGTACTGGTAATGGCATACTGTTCATCGACAACTTTCCATGAACCCCTGTCCCCAGCGCTCCCATCCTTTGTCATTACCGTCATCAAAACTATCCCGAAATGTTCCGGTGAATCCTGTTAAAGTTGCAGTTAGTAAGATGGTAATCAAAGTTAATGAATGTTTCATAGGTCAATCCTTCAATTATCAGCGTTGTTTAATCATAACTTGAGAGTCCTTGATAAACCAAGCTTCCTGTTGTTAAGGCTATCAGCAGGAAGATTATTCCGACGTTGTAAAATCCTAAGATCAATTTACCAAAGCCAAACAGTGTTGAATAGACAAAGATAGAACCTAACATCCAGTGTAGCAGTGCTGGTGCATGACTCTGCGACACTGGATGGGCATTGGTCAGACTAGGGATGTGTGCCCAAAATCCACCATTAGGTTGAACTCGGTTGTAGAAGGCAACCAGTTTTTTATCTGAAACGGGTGATGTTATCCAAGTTGCAATTAACCATGCTAGCGTCGAAGTTGGAACAATAATTAGCATTTGCATAGCAAAATCACCTTTAGTTTGCGGTAAGATGTACACAATAGTGGTTGTTATGGCCGAGGCTGCCATAGCCGAGATTTCCGACCAAGCATTAACTCGCCACCAATACCAGCGTAGGATCTGCACCAAACCGATACCGGCGTTAAGTGCAATAAGGAATTTCCAAGCGCCGGCAATTGAATCAAGGAATAGACTAACTACACCAGCAAAAATCATAATGGTTACCACCGAGATGCGTGAAACTATGACATAATGACGGTCATCAGCCGAAGGCTTCAAGAAACGTTTATAGAAGTCATTTACCAAGTATGACGCGCCCCAGTTAAGATGGGTGTCGATGGTTGACATAAATGCTGCTAAGAATGCCGCCATCATCAATCCAAGTAACCCGGCAGGCATATACTCCAGCATTAGTTTGGGGTATCCTGCTTCCGGGTCGGCCAAATCTGGATAGGCCACCATAGATACCAAGGCCACGAGTATCCATGGCCATGGCCGTAGTGTGTAGTGAGCGATGTTGTACTAGAAGGTTGCCAATAACGAATTTTGCTCATCTTTAGTGGAAAACATACGTTGAGCAATGTAGCCGCCACCGTCTACACCATTGGCTGCCCACCACTGTACTCCGAGATAAACACCGAATGTTAATATCGCCGTTTTTCCTAGGCTAAAGTCAGGTAGCAAGTTCAGTATGTGGTGATCTGCTCCATGCAGCTCAGCTATTTGAATTTTCAGTGATTCAATTCCGCCAATTTTCCTGACTGCGATGATGGCTAGAGCGATAGATCCAATCATGGCCATACTAAACTGGATCAGATCAGTCATCACAACCCCCCCAAAGCCGGACATCGCACAATAAATACCGGCAATAACCATACAGATGAGAACAGCAACAATTTTCCAAGAGGTCGTATCTGGCAAGTTAAAGGTCAGAACCACCACTTTCTGCATAGCAAGAATCACCCATCCCATGGTAATACAATTCAGCGGTAGGGCAGTGTAGAGTGCGCGAAATCCACGCAAGATGCTAGCTGATTTACCTTCATAGCGCAATTCTGTCAGTTCAACGTCAGTCAGGATTTCAGCCCGTCGCCAAAGACGAGAGAATAGGAATGTTGCTAGCATTCCGCCTAAAACACCATTCCACCAAAGCCAGTTTCCAGCGATACCACCTTCCACCACAAGACCGGTAACAGCTAGGGGCGTATCGGCAGCAAAGGTTGTTGCCACCATTGATGTACCCGCCAGCCACCAAGGTAAATTCCTACTTGAGATAAAAAACTCGTTGATATTTGAGCCTGCCCGTTTGGGGTAGTAGATACTCAACCCAAGGGCAAAGAGGATATAGCCAATAATGAAATGATCGTAATATCGATGGAAGAAAGGTTCATATAGAGTTCACTGTTTTCTATCTAAACCAGCTGCTTAAAGTTGATGTTGAGTTATGTCCGTTTTTTTTATTCTTCAGAGCAGGTAACAAAAGCTCCGGTATAAGCATGCATGAAATTTCGGTTGCCAATCGGTGCATATTCAGCGTTCCCAAAAAAACCAATTATCGGCAGATCAGGGAACTTTGCTTTGATAATTCCAATATCATAATTCTTCTCACCGTAAAGTCCTGTGCCTCTACCCATACAATTAAAGTAGAGTCCGAAAACTGGTGGATGTTGTTGTGCCTTTTGACTTATGCGATCGATAATTGTCTGAATCTCTTGTCTAGCCGCATAGGGCGTTCTCAAATGGAATTGGACTATCTGACCCTCTGTAATATGCTCTGCAGATTCAACAGCCGAACTTTCTCGATCAATACTCACAATATTTCGGATCAAGTAGTCTCCAATCTCCGGAGACCGATTAGAATCGTCCATAGCCATACCGAGAAAAACCATTCCACCTGATCTCTGTATGTCTTCTTCGGTTAACAACTCCAGAGATTTCTGCAATACTTCAAGCGCCGGAGTTTCATCCAATTCAAAGATCTTTTTGCCTTCAGCACGAGTGATTTCGGACGTCTTTCCAAACGGTTGACAGCCTTGGGCAACTCCGACTTCAGTATGGAAAGAACCCGTTAGCAGAGCGCCGGAGATACTGGCTTCTACTATTCTTTCGCCACACCATTGGTGCATTTGCCCAGTTGTCGGGTTACCGGAAGCGGCTGCTCCGACGATCGGCACCTTAAATTGAAGCTCTTCGGTTTTTTGAATTAGTTGTGTTGGCAAGTCACTTCGAATATCCGGAAAGATGGTTAAAAGCGAATTATCTGCAGCTGAAACGTGACTGTCTATAATGGCACTGATGGACGCGATATCGTTTTTTGTCTCAAGAAGTGGGTGTATAAAGAACTGATCTGAGCGCACCACCATAACAGCAATAGTAGATTGGCCTTCAAATTCACCAGCTGAAGTTAGAACAGACATTCCGCTACAACCAACTAAACAATCAGATCCAGAAATATCCTTAATACCTTCAAAAATTTGCTGATATTCGCTAGCATAATTGACTGTTGCGAAAACAAACACCAAATCCGATTTGGCGATCTTGGCGTTGCTCATAGCCGTTGTAACCGCTTGCTCGGTTGCCTCAGCAGTAGAGATATTATGACTGTATCCAACTCCAGCACGAATCACTTATAGTTCACCTTTCTTTAATTCTTGATTAGTTATGGTATCCGACATAATATGACAGTATAAAAGAATTTAATCAATTACTCAACTGAGATGTTGTATTACAACTAAATTAATTAGGTAACGAGCTAATACGTTGGGTTAGCAATATTTGGATAAATAGGGGTGAAACCGGTCGTAACAGCTTTACGTTTCTTGCAGCATGGATAAGCACGCTGACTGCTTAACGGATTACTTCAGGTATTTGAAAGATAATCTTAGCCAACAGATAAAAAAACTTCAGGTCAAGATTACCCAAGCAAGGACAGAAGACCATCTACCGGATTTACAGGTAACCAAACTGGCGACGCAGCTTGGTACTCAGCAGTTGCAACTTCAGGATTTGGATTTACAGCAGTCGAGATGGCATAAGATTTGTTCGCTGAATACTTAGTTAAAGATTCTCCTTCCAACCTCTTTCACACGATTCCGTCCTTATGTTCTTCCTGCCAAAATAGTCTGAAAATTGGCCTTAAATTTAAGAAACATGTTCTTTCATAGTGCAGTCAAGGAAACCAATTCTTAGATGAACATTCCTTATGTCAAACAATTCTATCACGTGTGTTGACATCACTTCGTCAATGATTCCTGATAGCTGCACGCTAGCCTGAAAAACCGTTGGTGATTTTTGTTGTCTGATTTTCATGATGAATGTATATTGAAGGTTGAAGGCTCGGCATTAATTTATATTAGGTAGTTTCTTTATGATTAGAATTGGCAGACAATATTTGCCGTTAACTGTTACGCTAATAATTTTATTATCGGCCAATTTCTTAGTTCTAGATACAGAGGCGCAAAACCAATGGCGTCAGTTTACCATGGCCAATGCCGACTATTCCTCCGATCTGATTATGACGGTATTGCCTTTTGATGCCATTCCAGCTATCATCGATCCCCGATTTGTAGAGGCTAACCAAGCCAAGTTGGATGTCAATTCGCCGATAATTGGTGTCAGTTTGAATGGTGATAGTCATGCGTATTCCATTCGTTTACTGAACGATCATGAGATTGTTAACGACCAGGTTGGCGACATTCCCATAGCCACAACCTGGTGACCGCTTTGCAATACGGCTATCGTGTATAGCCGGGAGATTGACGGACAAGTATACACCTTTGGTGTTTCAGGTAAACTTTGGCGTGATGCCCTGCTGATGTATGACCATCAAACACGGAGCCTGTGGTCACATATTACCGGCCAAGCGGTGGAAGGTACTTGCCAGGGAAAACAGTTGAAGACACTGGTCAGTATGCCCAAGATCACTTGGCAGGTTTGGAAAACAAATTATCCTGAGACCAAAGTGCTTTCAGTTGCTTATAATCCAAATCACCCCGGGCAACAACGGGAAGATGAAGTACAGGACAGGTATCGACAGTACCACCGGAGTTCGAGAACCGGCATCAGCAGGATCAAATATAATGATTTTCGGTTGCGAAACAAAGAGCAGGTTGTCGGTGCGCGCATTGATGGTCATTACCGTGCCTATCCTTTCTCCATTTTCAAGGGGAAAGCAGTTATCAATGATACCATAGATCAGACACCTGTCTTGGTTTTCCACCATAACGACTCAGGGGCAACTGCGGTTTTTCTTAGCTTGTTGGAAACAGAGAAACTTACTTTTGTCGACCATGCTGATTATCTGGTGCAAGACAAGCAAACAGAAACATTATGGAACCTGATTACAGGTACTGCGGTAAAAGGGCGACTGAAAGGGGAAAAACTGAAGAGATATCCGGCTATCAACGTCTATTGGTTTGCCTGGGCGCGTTATCATCCTGAGACAACTGTTTATCGTTAGTCATAGGGCTCCATCGCCCACCTGAGAAACATCAATGCTGTGTTGACCTGGCACGTTTGTGTGCCAATCCATGCATATTGGATAATCCGAAGGAAAATCAGGTTCAGGCATGGTTTTGGCACGTTGAGCAACCAGTTTTTGATCCCCAATTACAGTCAGGGTTTCCTTCAAGTAATCCATTCGAACTAGAGTTTCACTTTGGTAAAGACTGATGGCGTCCACACCTGCCTGATATTGTTTTTTTGCCCAATTGTAAACTGGTTGGGGATCGAAAAAACCGGTGTTTTGCTGGGTACCGCTTTCAATTAGTTTCTTTGATCCGATTCCGCCGATACATATCTTGTTGTGTCGGTGTGCTACTTCAACGTGATAAGCATGATAATGTCCGGGATCATCTCGGCAAAGAGGAAATGGACTCAACATCAATCCGTCGATCAAATCCTTAGCACACCACCTTTCAATATCGAGCCCGAAAGCAATCATCAACCAGGGAGCATTGTCTGGAACACGAGTGATAATGGGGCAAGCATATCCCAGCATCTTTTCCTGTTTTTGGACAGCCTGCCTCAACTTTTTCATGAATCCGGTCAGGATATCTGCTCGATACTGGAACCATTGCTGGAAATCGTCCGGATTGCGGGATTGGATCTTTCGGGGATCGACACTGTGTTTAGCTATGAAAGGATCGACCAGTGCTGGATGGTACATCAGTATGGGGATCTGCCGACAAAAATCAAGAACCAGTCCATCAACACCAATCCTCTGAATTTCTAACAGGATATCGATTCGTTCCTGCTGCACCTCTTCAGTCGCGTAACAGAGACGATGCGGAACAGGGTTACCCAGTTTGGTCTTTTCATGCAGATGCTGATTATCGTAGGCGAAGCGGGAAGTCACACCAGCATAATCCGCTGAGCCGTAATGCCTGTTCATGCCCAACCGACCTAGTATCGGCATGCTGCGATCCCGGCAGAGGGAAATCGCCTGTCGCAGAGGACAGATTTTCTCCATAATTTTGGTGACAAACGACCAATCCTGCCCACCGACCAGATGGCTGTCCACACACTGCATTGTTGCGTTGGGTAGGTCTGACCAGTAATCCACCACCGATCGGCCGCAGTTCCATACCATATGATTGATACCCCAATGCTGGTGCAGATCAATGCATTGATCAATAACCTCAGGTCCTGAGCAAGGTTTGTTGTAGTTGGTATAGTAGCACATCCACTCGGATATACCCATCACCGGATGATGTTGGATCTGGCTGTCTATTGGTGCCGTATTGAACTTAGGTTTCATGGAATTCATTGATCAAGAAGTGAGATACCATTTTTATATTCTGCCATAGTTGGGTTCTGTTGCCAACCCAAATTTCTATTAAACGATTTCCGAGTTGACAAATAAAATAGGATATATCATTATTTCATTCGCTGGAATGCATTTTAACTCGAAATTAATCGGAAATGATTGTGCGTATTGCTATCGGTGGGATGAGTCATGAAGGAACAACTTTTTCGCCGTTGTTGACAGATCTGGAAGATTTGGTCGTTACCAGAGGAGAAGACTTATTATTGGATGACAATCTGCGCCAACTCTACCGTCAGCATAACGTAGAGATCGTACCAACACTGTTTGCGAGGGGGACACCGTCAGGAATCATTAAAAAGTCGTGTTATCAGGTATTAAAAAACGAAATTCTGCAAAAGATCAAGTTGGCTAAAGATCTGGACGGTATCTGCCTGACATTGCATGGTGCCATGGAAGTTGAGGAAGTTGGTGACGGTGAAGGTGACTTGGTGAGTTCAATCCGTGCTGTGGTGGGAGAAGATGTACTGATCTCGGTCAGCCTTGATCTTCACGGCAACCTGACTTCGAAGCTGGTTGAATCGGTGGATCTCTTGACCGCTTACCGAACTGCGCCCCATCGTGATGCTGCAGAAACACGTTGTCGTGCAGCATCTTTGTTAATTCATGCTTGGCAGAATAACCTGAAACCGAAAACAGCTTGGATTCCGGTGCCAATTTTACTGCCGGGTGAGAAAGTAATTACGGAATTGGAACCTGCGGCTTCTCTGTACGCTATGATTGAAGAGGTAAATCAGGTGCCGGGTATCCTAGACACATCAATTATGGTTGGTTTTGCTTGGGCAGATGTTCCCCATGCTTCGGCAAGCGTTGTGGTAATAGCTGAGAATGATAGGGACATGGCCTATGAGCAGGCGGAACGTTTGGCTGAAACCTTCTGGAATCGAAGGGAAGCATTTCACTTTGATGTCGAGACCTACCCGGTAGACGAATCCATTGATGAGGCCTTGTCTTTTGCTCAAAAACCGGTTTTTATCTCCGACTCCGGTGATAACCCGACAGCAGGTGCAACAGGGGATATCCCTATCTTTCTTGAACGGTTATTAGCCAAAAATGTCAAGAATGCGGTGGTTGCGGCTATCGCAGATGCGAAAGCGGTTAAAACCTGTGTTGCAGAAGGGTTAGGATCGAAAATGTCTCTGTCAATTGGCGGGAAACTGGATACGATACACGCCGAGCCACTTACGATTACCGGGCGGGTAACCTTTTTGTCCGATGACAGCAAGACCGCAGTCTTTCAGATTGATGGAGAGGATTCAGCACACAATGGGATCGAGGTCATTCTGACGGCTGACCGCCGTGCCTTCATTTCTCCCGACCAGTTTAAAGCCCTCAATATTGATCTGTTTTCGCGGGATATTGTTGTTGTCAAACTAGGTTATTTATTCCCGGAACTACGAGATATCGCACCCAGGTCAATTATGGCTTTGTCCCCTGGAGTCAGTAACGAAGACATTGAGAGTTTACCATTCAATCGAGTTCGAAGACCTATCTATCCTTTAGATCGGGATTTTGAATGGTCTCCATCTCGGCATGCATTGCGTTAAAATGAAGTAAATCACTTATCTAGAGGAATAAATTCTATGGCAATCAAAACTTGTTTGATGATTGGTGGCAGTGGGATGGCTGGCGGTTGGATTAACCGATTGGTTAATGAATTCAGCGATCAGGTGAAAATTATCGGATTAGCCGATATCCAACAAAAGGTGCTAGATCAGCAAGCGGAAACACTAGGCTTGGGAAAAGATCAGTTGTTTACTGACTTTAATCAAGCCTGCGCAACGGTCAAAGCCGATTTTTGTGGTGTGGCGACGCCTCCCCCTTTTCATAGTCCGGCAACCATAGCCGCCATGGAAAACGGCATGCCGGTCATTTGCGAGAAACCGATTGCTGATACACTTGAGGCAGCCAAGGCGATGGTGCGCACGTCACGAGAGACAAATTTGCCCTGTGCTATCATCCAGAATTATCGTTATGCGGCCAATAAGCAGGAACTGGTGAGGATCAGAGAAGAAGGAAGATTAGGACGTCTCCAGCATGTTTTCAGTCGCTATGCTTGTGATTATCGCAGGCCTGGTTCTTGGGGCAAGGCTTGGCGGCATGACATGGACTTCAGCCTGCTCTTTGAAGGCTCGGTACACCATTTTGATATGTTGCGTTTCCTCTCCGGAGGTGATTGTGAGACATTGACGGGTTTTGGTTGGAATCCGGAGTGGTCAAGTTTTAAACACTTTTCCAGTGGCTATTACCTGATGAAAATGAATAACGGTGTCCATGCATGTTATGAAGGCAATAGCTCGGCCGCGGGTATTACCAATTGCTGGAATAGTGAGTATTACCGACTTGAGTTCGAAGAAGGAACTGTCGAAATCTCCGGTGGGAATCAAATTAAGATTTACCGGGTCGGTCAGGAAACAGAGACCTATGAAGCACCAAGTATTGAGCGGTTGGCTCACGGTTACCTTTTTGATGAGTTTATTGGTTGGCTTGATGGCGGGAAACCTTCAGCTACGCAGATCTCAGACAATATCAAGAGTTTCATCATGGTAATTGCGGCTATGGAAACGACAGATGACGGTAGCCCCAAACAGATGGCGGAATATTTGAAAGATCTGTGATGTCAGACCATCTATACGAGATAGATTTTGTCAGCCAAGATAATAAACACCAATCTAAAGCAGGCCATGCCAATTGTTCCTGGGCAGGAGAACGCTATGAATAAAAGGACAACATTCCTGTTTCGTCATGATGGCGAGATATGGCCAATTGTTGAAAGATGGGCCAGTGAAAGTGGTTACCGACTGTAAAGATTCCACCGGCTCTGAACGTACATACTAAAAAGGTGTTGGTGTTAAAGGTCAAGAAGGATGATCCGGAAACGACATTTGAAGCTTGGATTAGAGTAAATGTTACTGTCCGCCTGATGCTGCTCTTCATCCTCCCTTCTGAAATGGGGCTAGAGTCGGGAGGCTTTAGACTTGCTGAAACATTGCACGAAAGGATGTGGACGAACTGATCAATCAACTGGGACAGTCACCCATTTCATGACAGAAGGGTTGAAACATGTGCTTAGGAATACCAGTTGGAAAAAGGGATCTCAAGGAGATCGATTTTTTATGTACTGCTCAAAAAGGGGCGGTGGACGACCTACTACGCCATTATGGCTTAGCAGACAACATTGCTCTCACCATCCGTTGGGATTCCCCCACGCCCAGTTGTGGAGATCCTCCACAACTGGCTGCCTCCAGAGTGACAAGTAGAAATGCGAGATTCCCACGTGCCGATTGGCTTCGAAGCATTTTTTTATGCCTAATACCGTCCTTGCTTCAAGTTTAAGCAAGTTATGGTTGAAAGAAATGGAATCGGCACAAATCAATGGAATAAGGATTGGATACCCTCAAAGATATCTTCTCTCAAGGTTTCGAAAAAACATGTCAGCGATCTCGGCAGAGGATAGACTCAGCACAAAGTGGGGATTCCTTAAGATATCATACTATTTATTAGATTGGTCATGTCATGCTTCCACTTGGAAGTTGGTGACTTTTTTGTAACTATATAGGAGGAAAATATGGCTTTCGAACTCAACACTAAAGGTAAATACAGAGAACTCACACCATCGTATCAGGGATCACGCTATCAAGACGGCCGGCCCAAAGTGAACGAGGACCTCCTCAGACGAATGAAACAGGTAACGATCGAGGAGGCTTGGGGAACACTGGGCGGCAAGGGGCATCATTTCCAGTTCGACGGAGACTGGCTAAATCTACATCCTGACCGCGTCATTGTTGGCCGCGCTGTCACCTGTCGCTACGTGCCGCATCGGCCGGACCTCAACGAAATTGTCGAGGCCGATGGTGAGCGCAACAAACGCGTCGGTGGCCAGAATTCCTGGGTTATCGACATGTTGGTCAAAGACGATGTGCTGGTGGTCGAACTTTTCGGCAAGATTGCCAAGGGTACCTTTATCGGCGATAACCTGGGCACAGCCATCAACGTCAATACCGGTGGTACTGGCGTGGTGATCGACGGCAGTATCCGAGATGACGAGCGCGTGCGCCAACTGTCCTTCAACGTACTGTGCCGAGGTACTCACCCGACGGCTATCGGCGAAGTCACCATGGTCGAAATAAACGGCCCAGTGCGCATCGGCAATGCCACCTGCATACCTGGCGATGTCGTGCTAGCCAAAGAGTCGGGCGTGGTCTTTATCCCACCGCAGTACGCCAATGAAGTGGTCGAGCGTTCGGAGGATGTGCGCCTGCGAGACTACTGGGGCAAAAAGAGCATCGCTGACGGCCGTTACACGCCGGGCGAGGTCGACCGCAAGTGGTCAGAAAAGATGGAAAATGAGTTCGAGTGCTGGAAGGAAAAGATCGACGTACAGGAGATCTTTGCCCAACTCTAAATGACTGGTGACACCGGGAATAATTTTTTGAGTACGCCATGGAGACAAAGTATGTCAAAGCCACGATTATCCCTAATGAAATGAAGGTATTGATAGAGTCAGGGAGCCAAACAAAAAAGAGCCAGCGCGATAAATGAAAATACGAACTACACAGCGTGACACCTAGGACAAAAGTGCCACCATCACTGCATTGTCATTCACAAGGAGGGAACAATGAAGTGAGAGTTTTGGTTGCCAGTGGAACCAGTGTAGTGGGTCAAGCCACTGTGGAACGGCTGGTAGAGCATGCTGGGATGTCCGTGTGATTGACCTGGAGACGGACATTGAGATACTCGGTGCGGATCATCATCAGCTATGTGACATTACCCATTACCCAACAACCTGCGAGGAAGTGTGCAGGGCTATCATCTGGCGTTTCATCTGGCTGCTGTGCCCAATACAACATATGGATCCAGACCTGAACTTTTTCAAATCAATGTTCTGGGAACCTATTAATTTGAGACTGTTGTTGATGAAGGTATTCAGAAGTTGGTCCAAGCTAGTTCACCCAATGCTTTTGGTTGCTATTAGGTAACAGGAACATCAGCCCTGAGTATTTACCCATAGATGAAGACCACCCGACTTGTGCTACTGACCCATATTTATTTTCCAAAAGTGTCATTGAAAACATCGGGGAGTATTATTAGCGCATAGGAGGCATTTCAAGTGTTGCCTTGCGCTAACCCGGCGTTTGGTCGCGAGAACGCATCAACAACCAAGGATTTCACCAATGGCGGAAAAAAGTATGCGGGTTAATTGAGGATCTTGCCGCACAGCCAGAGGAGGAACAGCACACGACTGGCACAGGCCCAACAGATGGCGATTGCCTATCATTATCAAAAACGGATGGAGTATCTACTATCCCAAAAGGGCTTCAAGTCAAAAGGGTTTTCGGATGATCTACTTTGGCCGGTCTATACTTGCTTTAATTTCTGGCTCTCGTCGATGAACATGACTCCGCCCAATCGATTGAAAAGGGCTAATGGCAAACTATGAAGGTAATCACGCTCTTTCTTATAAACGCGACGCATAACTTCCTCGGCGATGACTCGAGAACTTTGACTTGTCTGTTCTTTCCTGAAGTCAAGACTTGGAAAAATGCGGTAAAAGGTACAGAATCTCCGGTCAGCCTTGATAAAGCCAAGGCACTAATTGAATTTGAGCCAGAACCTCCAGTATGATACTATCCATATACTTCCTACGTTGACAGCAAGCGGAAGTTCTATAACTTAGCAGATTAAAACGTTGTCTTTGCCATTTTACAGTATAACGTGGAGTGAGTTTCATATGAAAATCAAAGTTAGTTCTGAAGAATTGACCAAGAGGGAATTGTCCGCATCCCATCTCAGACAGGCAATCGATGCCATTCGTGAAGAAGGATATATTATTCTTGGAAACATCGTCTCGCACAACCATTTGGACCTTTTGAACGAGAAGATGACACAGGATTCGCACACAATAGTCAGTTCCGATTCCGACAGAGGGGAAGGCCGACGCGCTATCGGCCACTTGCAGCAGGGCGCGCCACCTTTTGCCCCCTATATCTTTTCCGACATTGTCGCAAATCCGATCGTTGAACATGTCTCGACCACTCTGCTCGGAGAAGGTGCTTTTAATGGTTTTTACAATGGAAATACAAACACGCCTGGAAGTACTCAACAGAACTTACACATGGATACCGGCCACCTCTGGCCAAACCTGAATCCTTCTCATCCGACAGCATCAGTCGTTGTCAATATTCCCATGATAGATGTCACTGAAGAGCGTGGGGCAATTGAACTTTGGCCGGGGACTCACCTCGCCGGCGATGTGTCTCGCCGTCTTGATGAGGTGACCGAGGAAGCGCAACGTAAAGTCAGACCGCCTGTGCGCGGAACCACTCAGAAGGGCGATGTTCTCATACGGGACATGCGACTTTGGCACCGTGGTGTCCCGAACCTATCTGACACGCATCGCCATATGATTGCATTAGTACACTACGCCGGTTGGCTCCACCGTGGGCGGACAATCCGGTATGTCAAAGGGTGTGAGGGGGCATTTAAGAATAGTCTAGTTGATCCCCACGCGACCTTTCTTGATGAACCGCATGACTATCTCTTTGACTATCGCGGCCCAAATACATAGAGAAGCAACTCGCTACTGGCCATCAGATACCGTGAGGTTAATATCACAGTGAGCGACGGTCTGTTTGAAGAGATGACGCAACGGCTGGTTGACCTGTTCCAACATAGTATACTATAAGTCTATCATTGGATTTGGAGGAGCTATAGGATGTTCAACTGTCCCAGTTGTAACAGTAAGTGAGTTGTTAAGAACGGACAAATTCATAATGGAAAAGAGAATTTCAATTGCCGTCAATGCGGTCGGAAATTTGTGAAAAACCCGTGATATCAGTAGCCAAACACGGGTCATGTGGGATCAAGACTTTAGTTTTCAGTCTGCTGGTTTTTGTTTTAATCAGTCCAATTTTGAAGAAAATCACACCTTGGTTAGTTATGTTGCAGACAGATCTACAAACCATGTATGTTATGGTCGTCATATTGACCGCTATCAGCGGACACACGATGATGGGTTATCGGTTGCCTGTTATTACCCACGCATTTCGGCTCGCTTCTACCGTAGAATTCTTACGTCAAACTCACATTAATTACCTGATGCCGTTGGCGAATTTGATCTTGAGTTTGGAGAATATAAACCAACTGGATTTCAAAGCGTAATTGAGTAACGAATGATAAATGCTCAATGATAGATAAAGGAAAGAAGCACACTGAAGCCTAATGAGTGAAAAGAGAATGGTAAAAATGGTAAAATACCTTCATTGCTCAAATGAAGGAGAGAAAAATGTCACTCAAACCTCAACGGTGAGGCTAATATATTGCGTAAAAGGAAGCAGAAAGGAAATTCCTGATTGTATACAGGGGATTTGGTAACCCCTTTGAGAAAAGGTTCTCGTAACAAACTTCTTAAAAAAAGCCCGCCACTATCAAATGAGAAGCAACGGGCTTCCCTTACGCCAATTGTTTCCAGAACATAGAGCCGCTTGTAAGGAGGACATGAATACGTGTTAAACTGGGGACTCATCGGTTCCGGTGGCATCGCCTATGTATTTTGCAATGGGATGCGTTTCTCAAACACAGGGCAGATTCTTGCCGTTGCCAGCCGCGCCCAATCACGCGCAGACAGACTTATCACCGACTTCGCTATCCCCTCCATGACTCGTGAAAGATGTGCAGGAATATCCAAACAGATAGCGGAATACTGGAGAGATCTATGATGCCAGACCACCAGTCCGGTGTAGATTTTATCAAGCAGATAATAGACACCAACCCAACTCAGCCCAAGTATTATTATTATCTTGGGGTGGCCTTAACCGATTCCAATCAGTTGGATCAAGCGGTCGAGGCGTATCGGCGGGCGATTACGCTGGATCCGAATTATGCTGAAGCCTATTATAATCTGGGCGTAATCTTGCATAAGCAGGGACAATTGGAAGAGGCGGTTCAAGCTTATCAGCAGACACTTGAGATTAGTCCGAGATATGCTGATGCTTACCATAATCTGGGTGCTTTGAGGTATCGGCAAAATCGATTGGAAGAAGCTGTTCAAGCCTACCGGGAACTGATCCTCATAGATGAAGGCAACCTTGACGCCTATTATGATTTAGCCACTATTTTTCGTCAACAAGGCAGAGTAGAGGATCTAATTGATTGCTATGAAAAAATTCTCCAGATTAAACCGACGAATATTTCGATAGCGCATATGATATCGGTGCTAAAAGGCGAAGCAGGGGATGAGGTGCCACTAGCCTATATTGAGAAGTTGTTTGATGGATATGCCGAATCTTATGACCTGCACATGGTCGAATCTCTGGAATGTCAGATCCCTTTACTTTTGCGTCAGAAACTGGATAAAATTACTGGTCAACTTCGGTTTAATAACGTTGTCGATTTAGGGTGTGGCACTGGATTGTCTGGACAGACATTTAGGGACGTGTCAACTCGGCTAACTGGTGTTGACATTTCATCTCAAATGATAGAGGTAGCGAAAGAGAAAAATATCTACGATTATTTGGAAGTTAACGATTTGATGACGTTTTTCGGCAGCAAAAGAGAAAAGTTTGATCTGTTTATTTCGGCCGATGTTTTTGGGTATATCGGTGAATTGGATTCGATTTTTAAAGGCGTGTCTGAAACTGCTGACGACCATGCGCACTTTCTGTTTTCAGTTGAAAATTATGATCAGGAGGAGGCGTCCTCTTCCAATCTTTCCTATGTTGTTCGCCCAAGTGGTCGGGTTGCACATTCAAAGCGTTACATCACAGATTTGATAGATCAATACCAGTTTTCATTAGAACATTGTGAAGAAACGACCATTCGAAAAGATTATGATCGGCCGGTAAGTGGTGACCTGTACAGGTTAAGGAAATTATAATTCGGTTAAGATGACAGCTATTCATCCGCAAGCAAAAATCGGGCATATCCACCTCACTGTTGCCGACTTGGATCGAGCAGAGAAATTCTACACTGAAATCCTAGGATTTGAAGTAACTTCCCGTTTCGGTCAGCACGCGGTCTTCCTCTCTGCTGGTGGTTATCATCATCACATTGCCTTGAATACGTGGGCTGGGCCGAATGCGAAACCGCCGTCATCAGGGTCTACTGGACTTTACCATTTCGCTATTCTGCTACCCAGCCGTTTGGAACTGGCCAAGGTTGTCAAGCGCGTTATTGATTGTCAGGTTCAAATTGACGGTGCTTCTGATCACCATGTCAGTCAAGCGGTTTATCTGCGGGATCCGGATGGTAACGGAATAGAACTCTATGTCGATCGGGATCCGAGTGAATGGATCTATCAAGATGGTGCGTTAGTGATGACTGTCGATCCATTTGACTTGAGCGAACTGTTAGCGGAACTGTCCTGACCTGTTTTTTTATCATAAATTTTAATATTGCATACTAGAACGAGGGATTTGATGCCAAACAAAATTCTATTAGCGCCGATTTTTCAAAACGCAAGGTTTGATACCGAAGAACGTCGGAAAGGTTTGAACAAACTTGCCAAGTTGGCGAATCTAGAAATGGAACCGACTGAACTGACGGAAGATGATGCCGATGGTGTGGTCGGTGTCATCGCTAGCTCTGCTTTGATTCATCCAAGCTTTTATCAAGCTGCTGAGAAGCTAAGAATTATCTCCAGATGGGGTGTAGGCTATGAGAACACGAATTATGAGATTGCCGCCCAACATGGTGTGTTCGTCACCATTGCCCCTGAGCATATGGTAACCGTCGCCGAGTATACCATTGCCCAATGGATGGCGACCCTCAAACGTGTTTATACCTTGAATCACCTTTCTCATGGAGGAGACTTTTCTATCATCCGAACTTATGAAGCCAGTGGATCGACGCTTGGACTCTACGGTTTCGGTAGGATCGGCCAGGCTGTAGCAACACGTGCAAAACCGCTTCTTGGCAATGAAGGAAGATTGCTTGTGTATGATGTTCGCAGCGACATTAAAGAACTGGCAGCCGAATATGGAGCTATTGCTGTAGATGATCCCATGGTTTTATTTCGTGAAAGCGATACCGTTTCCCTACACGTTGCTGGTGATGATGTCATCGTTAACTACGATTGCCTCTGTGCTATGAAACCTCACGGATCACTAATTAACCCTTCACGGGGAAATCTGGTTGATGATCAATCTGTTAACCGCGCCATCCGTGAAGAACGTCTCTATTATTACGTGGTAGACGATCCGGTCAACGGTCCTAGAGAGATCCATAAAGATCACTCCCGCATCATCTGCACCAATCACAATGCCGGGATTACCCTTGAGTCCACCATTCGTCTAGATTTACGGACCTTCGGGCAGGTTACCGATGCCATTCAGGGAAGGAAACCGGCGCACATCCTCAACTCAGATGTGTTGGATCACCCCCGGGTAAAGGCTTTTCTGAAAACAGAATAGCCCCCTCCAGACAGATCTCTCGAAACGTGTAATATTCTAAATGCGTGCTGTTTCTCCACTGACTTGGAGAAAGGAAATATCATTTTGACAATTCACTCGTTTTTGGTTAGACTTAGTTTTTTGAAAACAACTTTGTAATTCAAATCGAACGAGGACGAGAATTTGCAATATGGGTCAAATAGCTAATATTGGCAGAAGAATTGAATTGGTTCCGATGGATTCTTATTTCCATGACATTGCTATTGCTTTGTATCAACAGCAATCAGCCATAGGATCTTCATTTTTAGTGCATACCTACAGTCGGATTGAGGGTGCTTCACAACGTATTCAGTTTGTGGTTGACGCCATGCAGGCGTTGGGCGGGATGGAGTTAACAGAATCGGGTTTGCTTCGGTTCCCTTGTGGAGCGGATCATCAACTGGCCTGTAAGCGTGTTTTTCTGGAAGCGTGTAAATCTGATCCAATGCAGCTGGTTGAATCACGTCCTGATACGATTTTTGACAAAAAGTCGAATCGCAACATGACGGTACTGAGCTATGGAAATGGGCGCTATCAAGTAACAGCTGATGGCGATGAAGCAGGAAAAGAAAGACGTGTTTCCGCCATTACTGGCGGATTAATCAAACTGGGAGATATGATAGCTGTTGATGAGAAAAACCCGGATCAAGTTGCTTTCCCTTGCGGGTGCTCTCACAACGCCTTAGTGGGGTTATTGTTAGTTCGTGCCCCCAACGTGCGAGCGGTGGTACGAGAACAGCAGATAACAGCGTCGCGTGGGGTTCTTTCCTCTCCCAGTCAATAGGAATAAGCCGGATAGAAATCTGGAAATATAGGAGATATAAGCGTGGAGACCAAAATTGATTCAATGACCAGTCGTCAGCGTGTCTTGGCAGCGTTAGGCAGAGAACCTGTCGATCGAACCCCAGTTTGTAATCCAACGTCAGTAGCTACCGTAGAGTTAATGGATTTGGTTGATGCCTCGTTTCCAGAAGCCAACAGGCAACCGGAACTAATGGCGAGATTGGCTGCTACCGGATATACCGAGTTAGGATTTGACACCATAATGCCGGTTTTCACTATTATTCAAGAATCATCAGCTCTCGGCTGCAAGATTCAGTGGGAGCAAAAAGATAACTGGCCAACAGTGAAGATGCTGGAACCTATTTATGAAGATGTGGATGATATTAACATTCCATCCGATCTGCTGACTCATCAGGACACAAAGTGTGTACTGGATGCCATCAAGATTCTGAAGAAAGAATATGGCGATGAGGTGGCTGTTATTGGAAAGACGATGGGACCTTGGTCTCTCGGGTACCATTGCTTTGGGGTTGAACCTTTTTTGCTGATGTCCCTGGATGATCCGGATAAGACAATGCAATGTCTAGATAAATTGAAAAAAGTGACAATAGACTTCGGTGTGGCGCAAATTGAAGCCGGTGCGGACGCGTTGACGCTACCCGATCATGCCACCGGAGATCTGGTTAGTAGTGATTATTATCGCCGATACCTACGTGATTTGCATATTGAATTTGTTGATAGTATTCCAATTCCCTTGATTCTGCATATCTGTGGACGAACAGTTGATCGAATGGAATACATCGCGCAAACCGGAATGTCTGCCTTCCATTATGATTCCAAGAACCAACCCCAGGAATCGATAGAGATAACACAGGAACGGATCTCCTTGGTTGGAAATATCAATAATCCTGAAACGCTGTTTGCCAGAGGTCCGGAAGAAGTTCGACAAGAAGTCTATAAAAATCTGGACGCGGGTGTCCAACTTGTTGGACCGGAATGTGCCATCCCTCTGCAAACTGCCATTGAGAACTTAATGGAAATCCCTAAGGCCGTGCGGGATTGGCATGGAGAACGTGCCTCACAGAATTAGTCTTGGAAGCGAATAGCGGCAAAATATCGAAGACCTGTTGAAGTCTGCACCTGTAAAGCACATTGATCTGCAATCCAATGTGAATTGAGTTAATAGAAAGGAAGAATTTTGGCTGAAATCACTGATATTGAGAATGAGTTTATCAGGGAAGAAATTGAAGAATATCTGGAACGACCAAATGAAATTGAAAGAGCAATTAACACTTTTTCTCAAGTGACTCCGGCTATGCAGGAAATTGCTGCCGCTCTGATTGATGGGGATCACCATACCACCGATCATTTGACCCATGAAGCCTTAGAAAAAGGTACCGATGCCTTGGAAATCATGGATGATGGTCTGATAGCAGGGATGAGTATTGTCGGTATCAAGTTTCGGGAAAATTTCATCTTCGTTCCAGAGGTTCTCGCCTGCGCACGAGCCATGAAGGTGGGGATGGCTTATATCGAGCCAATTTTATCAGCTTCTGGAATTGAACCTGTTGGTACAGTTGTCATGGGGACGGTAAAAGGGGACCTACACGATATTGGGAAAAACCTGTGCATCATGATGCTGAGAGGATCGGGTTTTCTTGTACATGATCTCAGTGTCGATACCTCAGAAGACGAATTTATTGATGCCGTAGAAGAACATGAAGCGGACATATTAGGCATGTCGGCGTTATTGACCACCACCATGCCCAACATGGGGAAAACGATTGAAGCTTTCATTGACGCTGATCTGCGTGACGATGTTAAAATTATGGTCGGAGGAGCGCCCGTTACTCAGGAATTTGCTGATGATATGGGTGCTGATGGTTACGGCAAAGATGCAGTCGAGTGTGTTGAATTGTCTAAGCGTTTACTTGAAGAAGATGATGAGGAATTCTGAAACGGATGAAGAGGCCTGAGATACAAAAGATCGATAAAGAAGAGTATCAAAAACGCTTAGATAGAATCACAGAATTGTTTTCCAGTATGACAGTTCACGCTGATGAGCAATCCACCTACCGCTGTCCCTACAAAAACAAAGAAGATCGATGCACGGCAAAATTCGGATGTCGTAACCAGCGCAAACCTGATAACAGCCAAGGGCTCTTAATCTGTGGCGGGGATGATAAGCTGGACTATCGTCAGGCTTGGGAGACCGAAGCAGTTCAGGGTAGCGTGTCAATTGATGCCGAGTATGGTATGGGCACAGTGACATCTGATGATAGAACGTGTAAACTTTCGGTCGGAAAAACAATTTTTGATTATGCCGATGAGCTAGCGGTTCAGGTACCAACATCCTGTTTTCGTACCGGCCAGTGTCATGAATGTATTGTTGAGATTAAGCAAGGGATGGAAGCACTGCAACCCAGAAACGAAGCTGAATCGTTTCTGCAGGAGAATTACCGGCTAGCCTGCCAAGCTGTGGTTTCCGATGCTGATATAGATCTAGACTTCTCGCCGCTACGACGCAACCCCAAGATCTTGACGGATTCTAACCAAACGCCAATTGTGGATATGGATCCGATCGTAACTTGCCAGAATGGTGTCGTCTACTATGATGGAGAGGGCATAGACAAATATCGTGGACACCTTTATGGTTTGGCAATCGATCTGGGTACCACAACGGTGGTAATCAGTCTGGTCGATTTGGAGAACGGGAAGAGCATTACCACCAGTGCCTTTGAGAATCCTCAGCGATTTGGTGGTAGCGATATCATGCACCGTATTTCATACGATGGAGCCCATCATGGAGAACTGCGCAAAGCTATTGTTAATGCTATCAACAACGAAATTTTGCAGATGGAGGAGCGATTCGGTTTTGTCCGGCAAGAGATCTACGAAATTGTGGCAGTTGGAAACTCAACTATGCGTGATATCCTTTTCAAGCTAGACGTTCAGAGTATTGGTCAGAAACCTTATAAATCGATGATTGAGCAAGCCTATCTGGCTGGTGAACGCAGTACCACATCGCTGACCGAGAAAACCCGTCGTTTGGGCATTCGGGCCAACCCAAAAGCCAAGGTTTACGGGCTTCCTTTAATTGCCAGCCACGTTGGCGCAGATACCGCTGCGGTTCTAGTGGCTATGGATATGGCTTCGCAAAAAGAAACGGTGATGCTGGTTGATGTCGGTACTAATACTGAGGTGGTTATCGGACATGCGGGACGAATGCTAGCTGCATCCTGTCCGGCTGGACCGGCGTTTGAGGGTGGACTGATTAAATATGGAATGCCGGGATATGACGGCGCTATCGAATCAGTTCGATGGGCTGATGGTCAGTTTGAATGTGACATCATCGGTGATACGCAACCACATGGACTCTGCGGATCAGGATTAATCGATTTATTGGCAGAACTTCGCCGTTATGACCAGATGACGCCCAAAGGCGTATTTGCAGATAAGAAACAGTATGAATTAACCGTTGTGCCGGAATATGGGATTACTCTTTCAAGAGAGGATGCGAGTAATTTGGCTCAGGCAAAAGCAGCCAATTATTGTGGACAATTTATCCTGATACGACATTTTGGTATTAGTCCTCTCGATATAACCGAATGCTATCTTGCTGGTGGTTTTGCCAATTATGTCAATGTCGATAACGCTATTCAGATTGGTTTTTTAGCTCCTGTTCCTAAAGACCGGATTACCAAGATCGGCAATGCCGCCATACAGGGGGCGAGAGAAGTTTTGATTTCACGGAAGAAACGCGAGTCAATTGAGCGTTTGGTGAAAGGAATTGATCACGTTGAACTGGAGACAACACCGGATTTTTTCGAGGTATTTGTCGAGGGCTGTCAGTTCAAACCAATGCCAAATGAATTTAGATAACCTCTGACTTTACCATCGAGCAATCCACAAGAAAACACCGGAAAAGCAAAATAAAAGATTAGATTTTAATGAGAACTTGGCAAAAGCCTTCATTTCGTTCCTTACTTCAGGAAACCAGCATATTTGTTACTTGTGTAGAACTGGTTAACTCGCGTGGCGTTATCGCTGAACGCGAAGGAACTCGCATGTTAAAATTGGCACGTGAACTTTCCCAAAATCCGCAGATTCATGCTTTGTGCATTACAAGTAATGCAGGTGGCAATGCAATGCTTAGCGGAGATACATTGGGTACCGATCTTATTTCTCGTGGACAGGAAGTCGTCATTCATCTCTCCTGTAAAGACTGGAATCGCAATGGGCTGCAAAGTCAGGCTTGGAAACTGGCTAGTGAAGGATTTAATAACGTGTTGGCATTATCAGGCGACTATCCCATCAGCGGCTATCAGGGACAAGCAAGTGCAGTTTTTGATATCGATTCCGTTGGGGTATTAAAGATGATGTCTGAGATGAACGCTGGACTAAAAATTAGTGCTGGACAGAAGAAAAAGGATCGAGTCCTAAAACAGACCAGCTTTTTCTTAGGAGCTGTTGTTAATAATCATAAACAATACGAACGTGAAGTTATGCCCCAGTATTTTAAGCTAAAGAAAAAAATCGAAAATGGGGCATCATTTATTATTAATCAAATTGGTTACGATACACGTAAGCAGGATGAATTGTTGAAATATATGGATTGGTCTGGTCTCCATGTTTCCGTGTTAGCCAATGTTTACGTGCTTAGTTTAACAGCCGCTCGTTTCTTCCATGCCAATAATATTCCGGGAGTAACTGTCACGGACGATCTTCTGGCCCTAATCGAAAAGCAGGCGGGTTCCAGTGATAAAGGGAAAACTTTCTTTTTGGAATTTGCGGCCAAGCAGTGCGCAATTGCCAAAGGATTAGGTTTCCGTGGTGTCTATCTGGGTGGGCACTTAAAGTCCAGTGACTATGAGCGTATCTTGGAAATAGCGGATCAATTCGGTGAAGATGACTGGAAAGACTTTTCCAAGGAGATCTGCTTTCATCAAACGGACGAGTTTTACTTCTTTGAACCTGACACCTCAACACAACTCAGTTCAACTGAAATTAATCGGGAGTACCTGCATTCCAAAAGCTTAAAGGCTTTGCAAGTATCCAAGCAAAATATCCCATTGAGTTATAAGATTAACCGCGTTGTACACGATAAAGCTTTTGAAAAAGGAACTTTAGGATTTGGTCTTGGTAAGAAAACCTCGCAGGCAATTGAAAGAACAAATAAAGGTGTGCAGAAGATCTTGCATGGATTAGAGCAAACATTCAAAATGGCAGCCTTCGGTTGTCAAGATTGCGGTGACTGTTCGTTACCAGATATCGCCTTTCTTTGCCCGGAGTCTCAGTGTGCTAAGAATCAGCGTAACGGTCCCTGCGGCGGAACATACCAAGGAAAATGCGAGGTTGGTGAAAAAGAGTGCATCTGGTCATTAGCCTATGACCGCTTGAAAGCCTACGGTCAAGAAGAACAGATGCTAAATGGACCAGCAATTTTCAAGGATGGATCACTGAAAGGCACAAGTGCTTGGATCAATACTTTCCTTGAACGAGATCATCATGGTAACGGTAAAAAACAGATGGAGAGTTAGAGATGGAATTGGGTAGTGAAAGTGAATTTATAATCATTGGTGAGAACATTCATACGACTCGTGTTGTTTTGCGTAAGGGAAAGCTAGTGACTGAAAGGTCCAATGGGGATGAGGCTGTTCGTTATCTGGATGGAAACAAAAAACGCCATTATCTGGTTATTCCTGAAAAGATCAAACAAACTCAAGATTACCAAGAAGGACGTGTAAAGCACGTAACTGTTGCTATTCAGTTGGCTATGTCAGGTCAAGGGTCTGAAGCGAACGAAGGCATGGAATATCTTTACAGTTTAGCTCAACGCCAAATTAATGCTGGGGCTGACTTCCTTGATCTGAATGTAGATGAAATTTCGTTTAAGCCGGAGGAACAGAAGGAGGCTATGCAATGGATAGTACAAACCATTCAACCGATTAGTTCCATTCCACTGTCAATCGATTCCTCCAGTATAGATACTCTCAGGATTGGATTGGAAACTTGTTCTAACCACCAAGGGCGAGTACTTCTCAATTCCGCTTCGCTTGAACGTCTAGAAGCACTAGATCTAGTTAAACAGCATGATGCTCAGGTTGTCGTGACAGCTGCTGGAGAAGCGAGTATGCCACAAAATGCTGAAGAGAGGGTTGCAAATGCATCGCAAATGGTTGAGATTGCTTTGGCCAAGGGGATTGCTATTCAGGATGTCTACATTGATCCGCTGGTTTTCCCCATTTCGGTTGACGCTGAATTTGGAAATCACTGTTTCGATGCTATCCGGCTGCTCCGCCAGAGGTATGGTTCCAAAATCCATATTACTGGCGGATTTAGCAATGTCTCCTTTGGGCTTCCATGTCGCCGCCTTATTAATGACGTATTTATCAATCTGGCAGTGGATGCTGGGGCAGATAGTGGAATTATTGATCCCATTACTAGCAAGATTCAAAACGTACTTAATATTGATCGAAATTCGAAACCTTATCAATTGGCGAAAGATATGCTTTTGGGCAGTGACTTATACTGCAAGAACTTCCTGCGTGCTTATCGTAAAGGGGAACTGCAAGAAGGACAGAACAGGAGGTTATCCAGATAAGATATGAAGCCGTTCTTGGAAAGGTTATCGGACTCCGATCTCATGATTTATGATGGTGGTTTTGGTTCTGAGCTATTTGCTCAAGGCATAGAATTAACCAATAGCGCGCTGGCCAACGAACTGTATCCTGAAGCAACAATAACTATTCATCTGGATTATATTGAATCGGGCGCAGATGCTGTTGGAACCAATACTTTCGTGGCTTCAGAACTGCACCTTGAGATGGCCGGAAAGAACAAATCTGATGTTGGGAAAATAGTTAGCTCCGCTGTACAACATGTAAAAATAGCGATTGAAAAGAGCGGCAAGGATGTATATATCGCCGGCTCGATTGGCCCCTCTCCCGGTGCCATTGAAGCTGACAGCGGGGGTACCGATTTCGGAATACCAAATCAAGCGGTAAAGGATGCACACCAAAGAGTTATCTATGCCATGGCGGAGGAAGGGGTGGACTTCTTTTGTCTTGAAACGATGTTTTCGGCCAAGGAAGCAGCTATCATCGTTGATATCGCCAGAAAAACAGGTCTTCCCATAGCAGTCAACATGACTTACAAGTATACCAAAGATCGGAGAACAGGGGAGATCTTGTATCGAACGGATTGGGGATACTCGGCGACAGATCTTTTGGACATCTTATCTGAAGGTGAATTTTCCGGTGGAGACAATCTTCTAGACCATGTTCATATTCTTGGGCTGAATTGCGGGGCTGAATCACGGCGTAGTGAGCACACAGGTATCCCCTACGCTATCAACGGAATCCAACAGTTAAGTCAGGCAATGAAAGATAAAGGTCTCGAACCGAAAAAAATGATGGCTTACCCCAATGCAGGAATGCCTCTTCTAGACGACAGTCATCGAACATACTACACGCTGGGGCCAGAAGAAATGGTTTCTGACTTAGATATTCTTATATCGGAAGGTGCCTATTTTATCGGCGGGTGTTGTGGGACAACGCCTTCACACATAAAGGCCTTTCGTCAAGCCTTAAATGCCAATTAGGCTTTTATGTAGACAATGTATTCAGTTCTTACGATTGTGGTATTCGTATTTGGCCTCCGTCTTCCCTTGTTAGTGAGCCTAGCCTTCTCTTTCGGATAACCTACCGGATTTTCACCCATCTCCTCGATCGGCATCGCATTTTTACAAAGTTTCAATCCTCCAAGATTTTTTCGTTTTCCACGGGTGAAGATTGGGCAACTGAATATAAACTCAGGCGCTAATCGAAAATATTAGATCTATGGATTGTTGCAATGAAGTTTAAAATCATTTAGTGATGAAAAACCGATTGTTCCGTGCCATTATAGTTGGTCTCGTTTGGGTTGTTTTTCAGAGCGGGACCGCTTCCTACATTCACGGCAATAGCATTGGTCAACTGATTGCCAATCACTTGCCTCTCGGTGGCCTGTTCTTTTTGATTGTACTGGTGCTGATTGTTAATCCAATTCTTCGGGTGATTGATAACCAATCTGGATTCTCCGTCTCAGAACTGGTAATTATCTGGGTCATGATATCCGCTGCTTCGGCTGTGCCTGGCTATGGTATGATGGAGTTTTTGTTTCCGACACTGGTTGCACCCCTCCATTATGTGGCACCGCAAAACCAGTGGAAAGAGATTTTATTTCCGCATTTGCCAGAGTGGCTGTACGTCTCTGATCCAAGTGCCGTCAACGCATTTTATATTGGTGAGACTGCTGTCCCTTGGCAGGCGTGGTTTCAACCAGCTGGTTTCTGGATCTCCATCAGTCTGATCTTGTCTTTTATCGTTATCTGTTGGAGTGTAATCATTCGCCGACAATGGGTTGAACGTGAACGCTATCCTTTTCCGTTAGTCCAAATTCCCAGCATGATGATTGATCAGCAACCAGATCGGATTTTCAACCGTATCCTATCCAATCGTTTTCTATGGATCGGCTTAATTGTGGCCTTAGTCATCCACCTGCTAAGAGGGCTACACCGTTACTGGCCCGCCATACCCCACGTTCAAATCTCCTACGGTTTTGGAAATTTGATTACTGAACGGCCTTGGGTGGCGTTAGTGCAGGGCTGGCCGCTGTGGGGAAGGATATATCTGGCCGTGGTTGGAGTGACCTACTTTCTGCAACTGGATGTGTCTTTTAGCCTATGGTTCTTTTTCCTTTTCTATAAACTTCAAGAGGTTTGTATGTCCGCTTTTTCGATACAGGGCATCTCCACACAACATCAAGTGATGGGGGCTGATCTGGTGCTAATCGGATTCCTAATCTGGATGGGACGACGACACTTGAAGCAGGTCTTTGATGTGGCTACGGGAAGACTTTCGGATGAGATCAATGTCAACGAAGCCATGTCATACCAGTGGGCCATGATTGGAATTATCATTGGCAGTGTTTTACTTATCGCTATGCTATGTTTTGTTGGTATGTCCCCATTAGTGGCAATCGCTTTTTTATTGTTAATGTGGATGATGATTACCGTTACCTGTTGGATGGTGGCTAACGCCGGAATGTTACTGGTCAACGTAGGGATTGCTCCGTTTTCCCTCTTAACCGCCTTTTTGGGTACTCGGCCTTTAGGGCGGGCTAACTTGACCTTGCTGGGATTTGATCGGTCTGTTGTTTCTCACTGGTCGTCTGAATCGCTGATGCCGTATGTCGTGCAAAGCTTGCGGTTGTCAGACCAGGCACCGGTCCATCGACGAAAACTGGTGCCACTGATCATGGCTTCCATTCTGATAGCGGTAGCTGTTACCTACTTCAGTTCTCTCAAATTCATCTATCATCAAGGTGCGTTTAATTTGGAACGTTGGGTTTACAATATCGGCTATCACGGATTGAATAAGGCCAACCGTGCTATTCAGAATCCTTATGATCCCAACTTACCTGCTATTCTCAGTGCCGGTTTCGGTGCAACCATCACCGGATTTTTACTTTATATGCGACATCGGTTCCTTTGGTGGCCTTTTCACCCCATCGGCTATATTGTTGGTGTGACTTATGCACCGTGCCACCTCTGGTTTTCGACTCTCTTAGGTTGGGGGATTAAGATCTTAGTGCTGAAGTTTTTCGGAATTGGGGCTTATCGCCGGTTTCGTCCACTGTTTCTGGGGCTGATTATCGGTGAGTATTTCATGTCGGCCTTATGGATCTTTGTTGGTTTGTTCACCAGAGTCAGTTACTGGGGGTTGCCACACTAGAGGTACTGATTCAGTCTAGAAGCCCCCATAGCTTTTGTCTTTGCAACGACCAGCTTTCCCATTGATTGCTGAAAATATGTTTTACAGCAGCTGCATCTCGCGTTCGACCTCCACGGGGAAAGTAGTTCCAGCCTATTGCTCTTCGTAAACCGATTGTTGTCTTGATGCCTGTTGCGTGCCAGCAACTTGGCGTCCAGACCAATGTCCAGCGTGGATCAAGCATGATCTCAACTTCGGCAGGGTGTTTGACGAAAGAAATGCTTGGGATGTCTTGGTGTTGTCCTGACGCGATCTCCAACTGTATCAATTCTTCCCAAACCTCGGCTTTCAATCGGAGATGGCTGCCGGGAAGGACACGTAAGGGAGCATTACCCGAGTGGTGACAGTCTAGCGCGGTTCGAAACGAAACCTGTTTGACCTCTGGTCCTCCGTCAGAATGCCAATCTACTTGTTGAAAAGGTCGCCCATCCTGTGAGATAATCTTTAAAGCTTCACCAAAACCACAGGCACCAATATGCACCTCGTCACAATCGAGAAGTTGCTTGGCCATCTCAATCAATTTCGGTTGTTCGACCATCTCTAGAACCAACTCACCAACGGTGAGAAACTGGCAGGCGAGTTTGTTGAAATCATTTGACCAATTGTTTTTTTTTCGGTTTGAACTGTCAGCTTGATCAATCTGTTGCATGCATGCTTCCCCAAACGGGTTTTTCATCAGGATGAATCCGTGGGTATAAAAGTGTGAAATTTGGGTATCTGTCAGCATTTTTGATCTAATTCGGCATGTGTTACTTCCATTGTATGCCATCCTGCTATTGCCGTCAAATATGTGGTTTTTAAAGACACAGAAGTAATCAAAAATGAATCTATTAATCTAATTGTACAAGAGATACAATGTTTAAACAATCAAAGTAAAGTAACAGTAACAACCCTGATATAGCTTAATCATCTTGTATTCAAGCCTAGGGAAAAAACATGTCTTTAAATTATAATCTAAGCATAGCCTTTTTGGTGTGGTATGGTAGTGAAGAAAGAAGTTATTGTTAAATGTAACAGAAGCACGGTTTTGTACCATTCGATGGACGAAATCCCAACAGATTGACTGATCGCTGAACTTGGCCGACGCAGCATGGATGCGTCATCACTGTTCAAACGGCCGTCCAAAAGGCACCAGTCAGGTAAAAAGGGACACCACTTCGAATCGATAAGCACCATAATAACGCAACTAGGATGGCCATTAGCGTATCGAAAGTAGTCCGGATTAAGTTTAGAGTATGATATAGAAAGGACAAAAATCATGATTAATTTTCCCTCCTCAACATTCACTTGGAAGAGCTATCCTTGGCGAAAGCATCCGCATTACAAATATATGGGAGGCTTCGTTGGCAATCCCGGCCAAATTTATCACGTACGGTTCAACCTTGAATCAAGATGTACAATTAAAGACTCCGCAACTGGCGGTCATACTGAGATATTTCTAGGTGCGCCCTGTCGATCAGAATACACCATAGCCACCAGAAATCTGTTTCAGATACCCAGTGCGGAATGGCGAATGGCCTTCAGCAATGAACACCAAATACACATTTCGAAGCGCCCGAGCACCGAGGCACCCAGCGGGAAAAACGAAATCTTGCAGGATATCAGACTGGAACACAAGGTTGATATTAGAGAGTTCGCCAACGCCACTGAAATGACGGACGTAACCTCGATCATCGATGCCACATTTGCTGGCGACTTTCTCAATGTTTGCACGACATACAAGAATCAGGAGTTCGGCCTGCAGGTCACTGTCGAGTACCCGGTGCACGTTATAAATTTGAATCAAGAAGACGGTGATTTTCAGACCTGCACTGGTCCCACCTTCCTGCCCGATTTGCGAACTTGGGATGGCAACCAGCTCGGACAGGGTTTTGTCGCTGATGCAGCAATCTCAAGTTTCGACTGGACGGAATTTATTCTCCGCCGCGAAGTAGAAGCCGCCGAACACGAACGCGATTGGCTCGATGCCGTACGCGGTCGTGACCGGCATGAACTTCATGATCAAAACAATCTGCCACCTAACTATCCACCTTCCCGTCCGAAGCCGCTGGTATTCAACGAAGTATGGGAATTCGAATCGGAGAATGTTGTTTTGAAGGCGCCGAATGTTTGAACCTTTATCATGTCGAAAAAGGGACTCCACTTGGTAACTCAAACACCAAAAAAACGAAAGGTGAATGTCATGGCTAAGAAATTAGTCTTTGTATTGCTGGTGATGACGGTTGTCTTGGTAGAGTTACTTCTTGCTGAAGATACTAAAGAAGTGGTGGTTGAAAGTGCTAAAGAGTTGAAAGGTATCAAGGCCAAGAAGATTACTTGGAAGAAAGACGGGGCGAAGATGGTTCGGATTCCTAAGAAATTGGAGAAAAAAGTAATAGCGGCTACTTATGACGAGTCTGGCAATCTTGTCTCACCTGAGAAGGAAGTTGTTACTAAAGTACCTGAGTCTTTCTACATGGATGCTTACGAGGTGACGGTGGGTCAGTTTAAGAAGTTTTTAAAGTCGTCTGGCTATAAACCTGACATGCCTATCAATTGGAGCCAGGTTTACAGAGCCTCGCCAAAAGATAAACACCCGATGATCATTGTCAGTTGGCACGATGCAACTGCTTACGCCAAATGGGCTAGCAAACGTCTCCCTACCGAAATGGAATGGGAACATGCTGCCCTCAACCGTACTCATTTCACCGACGCACTTGGTTTCGGCCATGCGCCGGCGGCGCGACCCGATCGAACGCAGCTATAACTGGATCGACGTCTACGAATCGACGGATAGCGGCGTTTCCTGGAACTTACTGAGCAAAGTGGCCGACACAGACGATGGCAAGAAGAATGGCAATCCGCCCAGCATGATTCGGCTCAAGGACAGCCGGCTGGTGGTGACCTACGGCTACCGCTCTTCCCCTATGGGATTCGGGCCAAGATAAGTCAGGATAACGGACAAGCATGGAGTGAGGAATTGACGTTGCGGGTTGATGGCCGCAACAATGATTTCGGTTACACCCGCACGGTTCAACGGCCAGACGGCAAGCTGGTCACCGTCTATTACTATACAACCGAGCACGATCCCCAACAGCATATCGCCGCCACTATTTGGGAGCCGACTGGGGATAGCACACCTACTAATTAGGTGTGTCGACAATGCAGCCAGTGTGTTAAGCAACGAAATCATACTGTTAACATTAATGGAGGAGACAACCAAAATGGGAAATAAGAAGCAAAGTACTAATCACAAACGCCTGTTGAAACTGCTCGGCTCAAAAGGCAAAGATGCCGCTACTCCAGACCAAATCAGTGAGTTCAAACGAATTTTCAAGAGACTGGATGCCGATGGAGATGGAAAAGTAACTTTACAGGAGTATATCAACCGATCAAAATTTAAAGATAAAGCGAAAGTCAGGGCAATATTTAACGCAACAGACAGAAATGGCGACGGAGTAATGATAGAAGAAGAATATATTGAGAACAGAACTATAACAAACGAAGCCAAGGAGATATTCAACAAAATAGATAAAAATGGAGATGGAATATTGACAGAACAGGAATTTGTAGAAAATTCAATAATC